>OCAV01000820.1_pt1 | contig 23691 bp, 18 predicted proteins | sample 1538331 | NCBI WGS metagenome assembly OCAV01 (sample SAMEA2580297, study PRJEB22360) | human gut metagenome | biome: human gut; feature: human-associated habitat; material: faeces | place: Denmark | collected 2008/2010
GAAACCTTCTCCTGCCACTTTTCAATCATACGCATAAGAATTTTTGCATGGATTGGATTATCTTCACATATTGCTATTCTCATTTTTCGTCCTGTTTTGTGCTTGCGTTACACCCCCCCCGCATTTAAATCTTCCTGCAGTGTGTCCTGAATATCAACTAAACACTCTAACAGAAGTGGATTAAAGGTTCCGCACTCACCTGCAAGAATCATTTCCATAGCTTTCTCATGGGAATATGCTTTCTTATAAACTCGTTCGCCCACAAGTGCATCATACACATCTGCAAGAGAAACTACCTGCGCTGAAATCGGAATCTCATCTCCCTTAAGCCCGTCCGGATATCCTCTGCCATCATATCTCTCATGATGCCATCTGCAGATCTGATAAGCAACCATCATCAGTTCCTCATCCTCATATCCTTCCATATTTTTAAGAATACGGGCTCCTATGATCGTATGATTCTGCATGATCTTAAATTCTTCATCAGTCAGTTTGCCCGGCTTGTTCAGGATCTTATCATCAATGCCAATCTTGCCGATATCATGTAATGCAGACGCTGTTGTGATCAACAGTCTTTCTGACCATGTGATATTATACTTATCTGTTTTCTGTACAAGACTCTCCAGAATCATTCCTGTCAGTATATTGATGTTCAGTACATGGCTTCCACTTTCACCATTACGAAATTCTACGATCTGACTTAAGATTTCAACCATCATACGGTTGTTCTTTTCTTTTTCATAAACCTGATTCGTGATCAGAGTGATCAGGCGTCTTTGCTTTGCATAAAGCTTGATCGTATTATAGACTCTTCGATGCACAACTCCTGCATCAAACGGTCGATTAATGTAATCCGAAACACCCATTTCATATGCACGTCTGACGACTTCAGTAGAATCCTCACTGGAAATCATAATAACCGGAATATCCTCAAGGTAGTGATGACGATTCATATAATTAAGAACTCCGAATCCATCCATTCCCGGCATGACGATGTCCAGAAGAACCAGCGAAATTTCCCGTTCGTACTGTCTCAGTTTATCGATGCAGGACTCACCACTGTCAGCTTCCACGATATCATATTCTTCACTGAGGATCTCTGACAGAATTGCACGGTTCATCTCAGAATCATCAACGATCAGAACTCTGTATTTGTAGGTTTTGGATGTTTCACCGCCCTCTGCTTTGTCCTGAACTTCTTCATCATGTTCAGTCACTACCATATTCTTGCATGTTTTGGCCTGATACATGAACTGATCTGCTTTATGGATTGCATTCTCCACAGTACTTCCCGGAGCGGAAAGCACACCTCCGATACTCACCGACAGACGAAGCTGTGAGTATCCCGGAACCTTCGTATCATGAATTTTTTCCTGAATCTGCTTTAATTTATCTGCAAAAATCTGATCCGTAATATCCGGCATCACGAGCAGGAATTCATCACCACCCATTCGGATCAGCATATCAGTACGACGTACATTCGCCTTTACGATTCCTACAACTGTCGTCAGTGCCAGGTCACCTGCATCGTGTCCAAATGTATCGTTGTATATCTTAAAATCATCCAGATCGATCATTGCAATGCCTGCTGTCATATCGGAATTTTTGATTCGTTCTTCGTAATAGCGTCTGTTGTAGATTCCGGTAAGCGCATCTGTATATAATTCCCGATTATAGCCTGAAAGCTGTTTGATCAGTTCCGTACGTCCATCATCATCCATGATCGCATCTGACTTCATGACATTGATCAGTTCAATCACATACGGTTTGCCGTCTATTTCTATATATTTGGAAATTACCTGGTAGATATTGGAATTCAGATATTCCAGCTTCAGTACTTTTTCTTTTTTCTGTAATGCTTCTCTGGATGTACAGTTCTTACAACGTGTACCTTTTTTCCAGAAATCATAGCATTTACAAGGAAATCCATCCACATCTTCTACACCTTTCAGATTTCCCATTTCCAGTGTATCCACATCCAATAACCGAACCACTTCAAATACTTTTTTGAGTTGCTCTATCATTACCTCGGATTCCTGCTTTGTCATTGCAGTATCATTCGTCATTCATTCATGTCCTTCCTGCGCTGCCAGCCACTGCTGCCCGTTACAGCCGATATACAACGTAACTTATTTAATGTTTTTATTATAGCATTCTGCGCATATTGCGTAAAGTTTAATATTCACAACAATAACCAAAAAAGTGCAGATTTCTATCTGGAAGAAACTCTTTTTTTGTGGTACTCTATTGTTCAGAATCATGAATTTGGAAGGGAGAATATAAATGCTTCAGGATGATTATATACTGCGTCAGATACGCGAAATGGTACGTGCAGTCATGAAAATGCTGTTCCAGGTAAGTGCAGTCGAACTGACACCTGATGTGATTGAAGATACAGATGCCAGACAGATACTTACAAATCTTACAGATCTGGCAGACAATGGTAAAATTGACGAGGCAGAAAATCATTTATACGAAATGACCTGCGATGGTGACCGTCAGAATCTTGAAATTGGTCTTCTGTTCTACTACCACCTTAATGGCAAAGACGATGAATTTCTGGAGGCCAGTAATTTCAGCCGCGAGGAGATCATGATGGGAATTCAGGACCTTGCAGAGCGTTACAATTTAAGTGGAATCGCAGAAGCATTCCGTACAGAAATTCTGTAAACAGGAGCATTACATAATGAACAAAAAAGAAATCTCAGAAATTAAGAAACAGTTTTCTCCAAACAACTGTGCGATCACCAGAATCTGCGGCTGTTATGTGGATGGCGAGAAAAATAAAAAAACAGAACTGAAAGAAGCATTTCTTTCTCTTTCGGAAGAAGAAATGTTTAAATACTTTGAAATCTTCAAGAAGACTTTATCCGGCACAATTGGAAAAAATCTGATCAACATGGACTTTCCGCTTGAACAGGAAAAAGAAGGTGGTACCCAGGAATTTCTCATGAAACTCCGTGGCAGTAAACTTCAGGATAATGCTATACTTGAGGAATTTTATGATAAGATCATCGAAAATTATGATTATGGTGAGAATTACTATATCATTCTCATTCATGCCGTTTACGATATTCCCGGAAAATCTTCCGATGGTCAGGAGATGTTCGATGCATCCGATGAAATCTATGACCATATCCTCTGTAGCATCTGTCCGGTCAATCTTTCCAAAGCCGGCCTGTGCTACAACGCAGAAACCAACAACATCGAAGACCGTATCCGTGACTGGATCGTAGAAATGCCAGATTTGGGATTCCTGTTCCCGGTATTTAATGACCGTAGCACGGATATTCACAGTCTTCTTTATTACACTAAAAATGCCGAACAGCTCAGAAGTACTTTCGTAGATGAAATGTTTGGCTGTACCACTCCACTTTCTGCCGGCGGCCAGCGCGATTCTTTCAACGCACTTGTAGAAGAAACCCTTGGTGAGGACTGTGCCTACGATACTGTCATGAATATCCATGAGAAACTGAATGAATGGGTAGATTCTCAGAAGGATTCCCCGGAGCCTGCTGTACTGACTAAACCGGAAGTGAAACGTCTCTTTGAAGAATGCGGTGTTGAAAATGAAAAACTCGAAACTTTTGATCAGACCTATGAAGCAATTGCCGGTGAAAACGCTTCACTTATGGCTGCCAATATTACCAATACACGACGTACTGAGATCAAAACACCGGATGTTGTAATTCACATTGATCCTGATCGTGCCGCGCTGATCGAAACGCAGGTGATCGATGGGCGTAAATGCATTGTTATTCCAATGGAAGGTGATGTAGAGATCAATGGTATCCATGTTTCCAGTGGAAACAGCGAAAGTACAGAATCCTAAGATTTCCAAACAATAAGCCCCCGCAAATGCGAGGGCTTATTACATGTCATTTATTCATAAATTCCATTTACAGTAACATCAAATACTGCTTCTTTGCCAGCAAGATCTGCTGCCTGATAATCATCTGGGAATACAACAGTTACTTCTACTTTATCTCCCGGATGTGCACCGATCAGCTACTCTTCAAAATTATCAATATATGTACCGGAACCGATTACCAGATCTGTTCCTTTACCATCTGTGCTTCCACCATCAAATGCAACTCCGTCAATCTTTCCTACATAATCAATATTGACCTTGTTTCCATCTGTAACTTCAAGAGAAGAATCTGTATTATAGGAAGCTGCTTCTGTAACTTCCGGAGTTGTTGTAGCCTCAGTCTCCTCTGTAGCTTCCGGAGTAGCCGTTGCCTCTGTTTCTTCTGCTGCCTCTGTAACCTCCGGTGTTTCTGTTGCTGCAGCCTCTTCTGTCGGTTCAGGTGTTGCAGTTGCGATTGAGAATTTGTGATTATCCGTAACCTTCAGAGTCTTGAGAACCTTTTTCTCAACATTGATGTCTGCATCATCCAGCCATTTTTCTGTTGTGTCTGTATAAAGCTTATTCTCTCTTGTCGAGATAATTGACTGTTTCTTAGTCTCTGTAGCTTCTTCATCATTTACTTTATCAAGTTTTACTACATAGTAAGAAGTATCTGTCTCAATAACGTCCGGACCGATTTCTCCGTCTTTCAGAGTTCTGAGAACTTTCATAACCTCATCCGGATATGCACTGCTGGAAGAACTGCTGTCGGACTCTTCATCAGAATCTTCTTTTGCCACATCTTCATTCGCATCAAAAGTACCACTTACGGAAGAATAAGAATCATCCACTGATTTTGCAATTTCATTCAGATCTCCATCGGAACCGGCTGCTTTCAGATCATCCAGGATCTTCTGTGCATCTTCTTTTTTCTGTTTGATCTCATCATCGCTGAGATCTGCTGTACTGATGCTTACATAATCAAAAGATGACTGCTGTGCTTCTTCATCAGAAACATCTTTATCTACATCTGCAATGAGCGGCTCATGCATTCTGCTCTTATAAGTCTGAAGCTCCAGATATGTCTTGACCTGATCTTCACTTACCGCAAGCTCCTGCAGTGTCTCTTCACTGTTGGCAGCCATAAATGCTGCTGCTGCATCTGCGATCTTCTGCTCATCATCATCTGTAACTTCTACATTATAGTCTGCAGCCTTTTCTTTCATGATGTACATCAGCTCTACATCTTTCAGAGACTGTTCTACTGCCTGTTCTCCATAGGTCTTTCCGTCTTTTGCATCCATGCTCCAGATAGAATAATCCTGTCCGCCCATAAAGCTCTTATACATTGCTTCTGTCTGTGCCTGTCCTTCTCTTACAGAAAGACTCACGATTCCAAGCGGGATTTCTGTTCCATCCACTGTTGCAACTGTTTTTGTTCCATCTAATTTCTTTTCTCCACAGCCTGTGAGCATCCCCACTGCCATTACGCCTGTAAGAGCTGCAACAGCTGTTCTCTTTGTCATTGTTTTCATCTCTTCCTCCATTGCTTTACAATTCTAGCATATAAATAAGAGTATAAACTTTTTTGCCTTTAAGAGCAAGGAGAATCATAAAAATAGCCGCTTTTCACGGATATTTCACAGATTCTCCTCTTAATCAGACTATATGGATTTTATTCTTCTACAAGCGATTCCAGTTCCGTCAGAAAATCTGTCAGAGCTGTCAGTGTATTTCCAGCTCCCTCCGGAGTGAAAATAAATTTGGGTTCCTGTTCATTCTTGAATTGCAGCCCTCTTCTATATTTCTGCATCAGTACAGGAATACCTGCAGGATTCAGTTTGGCCCGTTCATACAATGTAATCTTCATATCCCCAGCGATCTGTTTGATCTCCACCACATAACATCGGTGTGCCTGTGCTTTCATTCTGGCGATCACAAGAAGATTCAGAACTGCTTTTGGCATTTCACCGAAGCGATCCAGCAATTCTTCCAGCATATCATCATAATCCTGCTGTGTCTCAATTCCGGCAATCCTCTTATAAATATCCAGTTTCTGATACTCATTGCTGATATAAGAATCCGGTATAAATGCATCCATATTCAGATCAATCGTTGTCTCAAAATCTTCCATTGTATGGATACCCTTTGCCTCCTTGACTGCCTCACTGAGCATCTTGCAGTAAAGGTCATACCCTACTGCATTCATATGCCCATGCTGTTCTGCTCCCAGAAGATTTCCGGCGCCTCTGAGTTCCAGATCACGCATTGCAATCTTGAATCCACTTCCCAGATCTGTATATTCTCGAATCGCAGAAAGTCTTTTTTCTGCAGTCTCTTTCAACATCGTATTCCTGCGATACATAAGGAATGCATAAGCAGTCCGATTTGAACGTCCGATTCTTCCACGAAGCTGATACAGCTGTGAAAGTCCATATCGGTCAGAATCATGAATGATCATCGTATTGACATTGGAAATATCCAGCCCAGTCTCAATGATCGTTGTAGAAACCAGTACATCTATATCTCCGTTAATAAATGCATACATGACTGCTTCCAGCTCTCGCTCACTCATCTGTCCATGGGCAAAATCCACTCTAGCATCCGGCAGAAGTTTCGCGATCCTTGCCGTCACATCTGCAATATCATTCACGCGGTTATAAACATAATAAACCTGACCGCCTCTTCGAAGCTCACGGTTGATCGCCTCTCTTACCGTTTCCTCATCATACTCCATAACATATGTCTGAATCGGAACACGATCCATCGGAGGCTCTTCCAGGACACTCATGTCGCGGATACCGATCATACTCATATGGAGTGTTCGCGGAATCGGTGTTGCCGTTAACGTCAGTACATCAATATCTTTTTTCAGCTGTTTGATCTTTTCTTTATGAACCACACCAAAACGCTGTTCTTCATCGATGATAAGAAGTCCCAGATTTTTATATTCCACATCCTTCGAAAGTACTCTGTGTGTACCGACTACGATATCCACCTGACCTTTTTTCAGATCTGCGATCGTCTTTTTCTGCTGCGCAGCCGTACGGAACCGGCAAAGAAGATCTACTCTCACCGGAAACTCTTTCATTCGCTGAATAAAGGTGTTATAAACCTGCTGTGCAAGAATCGTGGTCGGTACAAGATAAACAACCTGGCGGCTTTCCTGAACTGCTTTAAACGCAGCTCGCAGCGCAACCTCTGTCTTGCCATATCCGACATCCCCACACACAAGACGGTCCATAATCTTGGTGCTCTCCATATCTTTCTTAGTATCTTCGATCGCAGCCAGCTGATCTTCTGTTTCCTCATACGGAAACATCTCTTCAAACTCTCGCTGCCAGACGGTATCTGGTCCACAGACATAACCTTCTTTTTCCTGGCGGACTGCATAAAGCTCCACAAGTTCCCTTGCAATATTCTGCACGGCACCGCGGACTCTGGATTTCGTCTTTTTCCATTCCTGCCCACCAAGCCGATTCAGTTTCGGCGGTTTTGCTGTTTCTGCCCCGGAATATTTCTGCAGTGCATCCAGCTGTGTTGCAAGAATATACAGATTACTTCCATTACGATATTCGATTTTGATATAATCCTTTGCAACTTTATCTACTGCAACTTTCTCAATACCTTTGTAAATGCCGAGTCCATGCTTTTCATGCACTACATAGTCTCCAATGGAAAGTTCCGAAAAGTCCTGGATTCTCTTTCCATTGTATTCTTTTTTCTTTTTACGCTTTTTCTGCTCTTTTCCAAAGATATCTGTCTCTGTGATGACTGCAAATTTAATCAGCGGATATTCAAATCCCCTCCGTGCATGGCCATACGCCACCATGATCTCTCCCGGCTGCAGAATACGATCAGAATCCTGTCCGTAGAATGCGTTCAGATCTTCTTCCTGAAGATCTTTTGCCAGACGTTCTGCACGGGTTCTGGAACCGGACAGCAAAACGATCTGATATCCTTCTTTTTTGTACTGTTTCAGATCCTTTACCAACAGTTCAAAACTACTTTGATAAGAGCTCATAGATTTTACTGTGATATTAAACTGACCTGAAATTTTCCAGTTAGATTTCTTCGGATCCAGCAAAGACATGGCAACACAATTTCTGTCATTTATCTTATGACACAATTCCTCCCATGTACACATCCAGTCACCGGAAAGACTGATCTCGCCCTTTTCCTTTCGATTCTCACAACTTTGCTGGAATTCCTCCTGCACAGCTTTTGCATTTTCCTCCAGATGATTAAGTTCATCCAAAAAAAACAGAGTTTCAGTTTCTTTAAAATAATCGAGAAATGAGACACCATTTTTCTCCATTGGCTGTTCTGCTGCAGGATAAATTGTAACATCATCCAGGTTTTCAAGAGAACGCTGGCTCTGTGCATCAAAACTGCGGATCGAATCAATTTCATCTCCCCACAGTTCAATACGCCAGGGATTTTCTTCTGTCAGAGAATAAATATCAATGATTCCTCCACGGATGGAAAACTGTCCTGGCATCTCTACCTGTCCAACGCGTTCATACCCCATATGGACAAGCGCAGCTGTCAGTTTATCCATATCCAGGGTGCTGTCATTGCGAAAATGAATCAGTTGTTTTTCTATTTTTTCCAGAGGTGCAAGATAGTCCATACAGCCATCAATACTGGTAACGACCGTAATCTCATCCTCACGTTCCAGAAGAGCGCGAATCACCTGCATTCGCTGACGAATCAGCAGATTCCCATGTATATCTGCCTGAAAAAAAAGAAGATCCTTTGCCGGATAGTAATAAACACGTTTATCATAAAAACGATAATCTTCATACAGTTCTTTCGCAGATTTTTCATCTGCGGCAATTACCAGATGACATGGAAAAAGCCCGGAAAGCCCATACATAAGATGAGCTTTCTGGGACTCCATACAACCACTGATCTCCAGAATTCCACGATTCTTTTTTGCCTGTTTTTGTATTTCTTCCATCTCTGCAAGATTCTGCAGAGGCTGCAAAAATGTCTTCATACATTCTCCATTTTCTTGTTGAACTGGTTCATGGCCGCATCCACACTGTCAGCCAGGATCATCTCTACAGCTTTGCAGGCTCTCTCCTGCGTCTCTTCCACAAGCTTACGTTCATTGCTTCCGAATCTGCCAAGTACATGATCTGCCAGATCCCATCCTTTTGGTTTGGCTCCGACACCAACCTTGATACGAACAAACGTCTGTGTACCAAGCTGTTGAATGATATGCTTGATTCCATTGTGCCCACCGGCACTGCCTTTCTTACGGATACGAAGCTGTCCCGGTTCCAGATCAATATCGTCATAAATAACGATCATCTCTGTCTCCGGATCGATTTTGAAGTAGTTTGCCATATCCCGGACAGGACCACCACTGAGATTCATATAAGAAAGCGGCTTCATCAGAATGACAGGTTGTCCTTCGATTCTTCCCTTTCCGTACATGGCATTGAATTTCACGCCAGACTGTGGAACATTATATTCCTCCACAAGCTTATCAATCACATCAAATCCCATATTATGGCGTGTGGCTTCATACTGCCTTCCGGGATTTCCCAAACCTACGATCAGATACATCAGAATTTCCTCGCTGTATTAATTAAAATAAACCATTTCGTCTTCCAGTGGATCACACTGCTCTACATGCTCCGCATCAAGTACGATACCTTCTTCACCCTGGTATTCGTTACGTTTCTCAATGCCGACTTTGGCTGTAACTTCTACCCATTCTCCCGGCGTCAGTTTCGGCGCATATGCGCTCTTACATACATAACCAAGAAATGTAGTATCATCTGCACAGCAAGTCATGGCTGTACGTCCCGGAACAAAGAATTTACTTCCCATTCCGCGAGGTTTCATGACTCTTGCTTTAAACTTGACTGTTTTGCCTTCATAATTTTCCGGATGATCCATTGCATCCACAAACCAGATGCCATAATCTTCCGGAAGAATCTCGATAACCGGCGCATTCATATCAAATGGCATTTCATCCTGGAAAATATCACCCAGCTCGCCTTCTTCATCCTCAAAGATAACTTCTGCTCTCTGATTTGCGACCTTGATTCCACGTCGATAAGTCGGAAGTGGATCTTCCTTTTTGCAACGGTTGAAGATAACCATATCTGTATTTTTTATCATATCCATAAAAATGGATTTCATGTTCGCCATATACATCTGGAAAGTACTTCCATCTACACAGGTAATCTGCTGTTCTACTCCCCAGCCTGTCGGCAGCTGCATTTTTTCAAAATTGCTTACCAGCCACATGCCATTATATTCTATGATAACACGCTCCGGCTGATGAAGAATATCCATGGCAACCAGTCTGTCTGTTGTAAAGTCTTCCTCATTTTCAATTACCTCCACAACAGTATTATTGGCTTCAAGAATTGCCGGATCGTATTCTTCCTCCCCTTCCTCACAGAGGATCAGAAGTGTCTTTCCATCCGTATGGAAATAATCCTGCTGTATGGTAAAACTCAGGAAAGAAGTCTTGCCACTTTCCAGGAAACCGGTCATTAAATAAATCGGTACTTTGATCTCATCCATTGTCTGTATTCTCCTCTATGATTACAGGCCAAAAAGCTCAGCCAGTTTGTCCTCATTCAGTTTAGATCCGATCACGCAGAGACGACCTGTATATTCCGGTGCGCCTTCACGGATTTCTGTTTCTTCCGGAACCATATCAAAATAAATCCATGTTCCATCTTCTGCCGGAAGCATTCCTTTTGCACGGAGAATGATTCCATATTCATCAGATGCAGAAAGAGCTTCCAGCATCTTCTCAAGATTTTCTTTTGTATATTTCTTAATTGTCTCACGACCCCAACTTGTAAATACTTCATCTGCATGATGATGGTGATGGTCATGATGGTCGTGTCCACATCCGCATTCATGATCATGGCCGTGATGATGATGCTCATGTTCTTCATGATCGTGGTCGTGATGATGTTCGCCATGTTCATGCACATGTCCGCATTCCGGGCATACCTCCTCTTCTTCCATCAGCTCATCTGCCAGAGATACCGGATGCTCCATAACCTCCAGAAGTTTTTTACCTTCCAGTTTCTCGATTGGTGTTGTGATGATCGCTGCTTTGGAGTTAATCTCACGAAGCAGTTCCAGTGATGCCTGTGCTTTTGCTTCGTCAACAATATCTGTACGACTCATGATGATCGCTCCGGCATATTCAACCTGATTGTTGAAAAATTCACCGAAATTTCTCATATACATTTTGCATTTCTTTGCATCAACAACAGTAGTGTAGCTGTTCAGAACCAGTCCTGTTTCTTCTTCTACGCCCTGTACTGCTTTAATGACATCAGATAATTTGCCGACACCAGATGGCTCGATCAGGATTCTGTCCGGGTGATATTTGCTGATAACTTCTTTCAAAGATGCACCAAAATCACCAACCAGTGAGCAGCAGATACATCCTGAGTTCATTTCACGGATCTGGATTCCGGCTTCTTTCAGAAATCCTCCATCAATGCCGATCTCACCAAATTCATTTTCAATCAGTACGACCTGCTCCCCCTGAAAGGCATCTTTCAGAAGTTTCTTGATTAGTGTTGTTTTACCGGCTCCAAGGAAACCGGAGATAATGTCAATTTTAGTTTTTTCCATGATTGCATTTCCTCTCTTTCTGCCCATGGGCAAAATGATTGCTAAATTACTTTATATTATTTGTTTTATACCGCTAACTTATAACGCAATTTGACCAGGAGGCATAAAATACCCCCTGGTTATTATCCCTTTATATGGGTAATGGGGACATGAACCAGTCACGTCCCCACTCTATACTCTCTAAAATCAACCGTTGATCATGAAGCTGAGAAGTTTGTCGATATCTTCTTTCTCATATGCTACGATCTCAAGTTCCGGAATTTCTCCGCCGGAGAAGATGTTTGCAAGAGATACATACTGGGACAGTTTGGATTTGAGGTTCAGTCTGTCACCTTCACCTGTTACCAGTTCAACTTTGCCCTGGCAGCTGTCTACTACTTCAAAAAATTTCTCGATGTCTTTAATATTAGATACTTTCATTGTAAATCTCCTTTCAAAATCTTTATTTTTTATGTTCAACTTACTGCATTTCATGTAAATACTGAGTTTCCAAATGATTTTCCTCAGTCGCGTTCAGTATAACCTATATTTTCTTAAATTGCAACGATTTTATTTGTTAAATTTATATAATTATCGATGCGCAAAATTGGTTAATTCTCACAATGAAATTATCAATAAGTAAACACCGCAACACCATATCCTGGCAGTGGATAGTCAAACGAAAACTCTCTGTGGTCACATTCCTGTACTTCTGCTTTAAATACCTCCGGTTTCTCCAAAAGTCCATGTTCATTCATGATCAGTTTATACTGTTTTTTCTTTGGAACACCGACACGATAATCCGGGCGGTCAACCGGCGTAAAGTTTACAACAAACAGAAGGTTGTTTCTCTTTGTAGGTGATTTTCTTACCAGACTGAAAATACTTCTGTATGCATCGTCTGCATTGATCCACTCAAATCCGTCAGGATCATTGTCCCCTGCATACAATGCAGGATACTTTGTATACATATGTAAAAGCGTCTTTACAAACTCCTGAAGATCCTGATGTGGTTTTTCATTCAGAAGATACCAGTCAAGCTCCCTCTCCTCACTCCATTCACGCAGCTGTCCAAATTCCTGTCCCATAAACAGAAGTTTTTTGCCTGGATGAAACAGCATAAATGCATACGCAGCTTTCAAATTACGAATCTTTTCTTCCGGATAGCCTGGCATCTTATTAACCATAGAACATTTCAAATGTACAACTTCATCATGCGAGATGACAAGGACATATTTTTCACTGTATGCATAAGTCATAGAAAATGTCATCTTATTGTGATTGTCCTTACGGAAATATGGATCCAATTTCATGTATTCAAGAAAATCATTCATCCATCCCATATTCCATTTCAAAGAGAATCCAAGTCCTCCATCTTCAGCTTTTCCGGTAACCTGTGGCCATGCGGTAGATTCTTCTGCTATCATGACCGTTCCATGATTTCTTCCAAGTACAACGGTATTCAAATGTTTGAAAAACTCAATTGCTTCAAGGTTTTTGTTATCACCATATTTATTAGCAACCCACTCGCCATCCTTCTTTCCATAATCCAGATAAAGCATAGATGCTACTGCATCAACACGAAGTCCGTCTACATGACACTCTTCAATCCAGTAGAGTGCATTGGCAATCAGGAAGTTTTTGACCTCCGGACGGCCATAGTTATAAATCTTGGTTCCCCAGTCCGGATGTTCTCCCTGTCTCGGATCTTCATGTTCATATACTGCTGTACCGTCAAAATTTGCGAGGCCTTGTGCATCTTTCGGAAAATGTGCCGGTACCCAGTCCAGAACAACTCCAATCTTATTACGGTGCAGATAATCGATCATATACTTGAAATCCTGAACAGAACCATAACGGGAGGTTGGTGCATAATATCCTGTGACCTGATATCCCCATGAGCCATCAAACGGATGCTCGGCAATTCCCATAAGTTCTACATGTGTATAACCCATTTTCTTTACATAGGCAGCAAGTTCATGTGCCAGTTCACGGTAATTATAAAATCCCGGATCATCTTCATCTTTTGCTTCATGTTTCTTCCAGGAACCGGGGTGTACCTCATAAATGGCCATAGGATCTTTGGTTTCATCAAATTCCGGACGTCTTTTCATCCAGGTAGTATCTTTCCATTTATAATCAGAAATATCCGCAATTCTGGATGCAGTGCCAGGTCTCAGTTCTGCTTCATTCCCATATGGATCGGCTTTGTATAATTCTTCACCATGATAGCCGATAATATAGAATTTATAGAGATCTCCAACCTTTGCTCCGGGTATAAATGTCTCATATACCCCAATTGGTCCGACTTTCTTCATTGGATTTGCCTGTGTATTCCAGTTATTAAACTCTCCAACAACAGAAACTGATCTGGCATTTGGTGCCCACACAGCAAAATATACACCTTTCTTACGCCTCTGTATCGTCGGATGGGCTCCTAATTTCCTGTAAATGTCATAATGGGTTCCCTGTCCGAACAGATACTGATCCAGCTCTGTAAACTGCAACTTCTCTCCCATTCAAACGTACCTCCCTTAACAGCTATTTTATTCCGGCACTCTTTACAACTCTGCGCCTCCCATCAGCATTATGCACATTTATCATGCTGATATTTTGCATTTTTATAGACATATTATACCAATCCATAATGTTCCCGTCAATTAAAATAAGAAATTACAAGTACACAAAAAGAGGACTTGTCCGATTGCGCTTTCGAACTTGTCCTCTTTTGTGGATTCTTATTTTATATAGAATTAATATCCTGTATCATACCCATCTCCGGAGTCCTCATCTGCATAATCACTTCCGTCTCCGGAACTGTCATCATAAGATCCATCGTCTGAGCTGTTATCTCCGGAACTGTCATCTGATGAACTTCCATCCCCGGAAGAGTCATCGCCTCCTGAGCTGTCATCTCCGGAAGAACTGTCGGAACTCTCATCACTTCCATCACTGACATCACTGCTGTCCGAAGATCCTGTATCACTTACATCAGAACTATCTGTTGAGCCGTCATCTGAGGTAGTACCATCTGATACCGCTGTACCATCACTGCTTCCGTCAGAAGAACCACTGTTATATCCTGCAACGATACCCTTCTGAAGTGAACTGTCCCAGAAATCAGAATAGTTTGCATTCTGTAAAGTAACTCCCTTGGCTGCTGCAAGCTCACTGACAGTCATCAGCTTATAACCCTTCTGCACAAGTTCCGGAATCATCTTGATCGCAGCCTGTACGGATGGCTCATGAATATCATGCATCAGAATGATCGAACCGTCAGTAAGATCTCCGTTCATAATCTCATTATAGTCTTTGTCAACATCCTTATAACTCCAGTCAAGAGAATCCAGCGACCATGTAAAGAATGGTTTCTGTACAGTAGCAATGATATCATCACTCCAGTTTCCATATGGTGCTCTGGCAACACTTGCCTTCTGTCCACATGCCTTCTCCAGAGCTGCATCTGTATCTGAAAACTCTTTGGCAACTGCATCCATATCAAGATCATACAGATTCAGATGATCCCAGGAATGAGATCCGATCTCACATCCAATGTCTACCATTCGCTGAACTTCGCTCTGCCAGTTCTCAACATTCTGTCCGAGCATAAAGAATGTCGCATGTGCATTATTCTGTTCCAGGCAGTCCAGAAGCTGGTCTGTATACTCTCCCGGGCCATCATCAAACGTAAATGCAATTCTTGTCTTATGCTGACTCGGATCATACGTTCCGTCATCACTGAAATAATAGTCATCAAAACCAACACTTACCCAGCCGGTCTGTGTATAACCATTGTCTCCAAAATAATATGTAGAACCATCTATTTCCTGCAGGCCGCCTGCATAATATGTACCATCCGAGTTCTGATACCATTTTCCGTTCTCATCCTCATGCCAGCCAGCAGTCAGCTGTGAAGCCTTTGTCAGATCACTCGCACCCTTCAGCGGTTTACGGATTGCTGCATTTGTGTCTTTTTCTATCTGTGTCTCAGTTCCTGAATCTCCCGTATTGGTATTCGCATTCGTATCTGTTTCTGCCTGTACCTGTGCCGGTTTATCTGTATTTTTCCCTCCGACCCGATTAATGACCGGAAGAATGATTCCTCGTATCACAAAGACAAATACGAGAATTATTGCAACAATATACGCGCCTTTTTTCATCATCTGACGACGTCTTATCTGCTGTTGCTTTTTGCGCATTCGTTCACGCAATACCCTTTTATCCATCTACTCCACCTGCTGTATTTTCTATAACTTTTTTGTCTATTTATTATCATAACGCATTTAGTTCCGAAATACAATCACAATTCCTGAACTAAATCAAGTTATTCTGTGAATGATGATCCAATACTTCAGCAGGTATATCAGATAACTCTTTTTAATTCAAAATTCTCTGTTAACAGAAGAATATCTGCCTCTTTACCTGTATGAACAGACCCTGTTCTGTCATAAATCCCAATACTTCTTGCCGGATTTCTCGTGGCTGCAAAAATCGCCTGGTCTACAGGCACACCAAATTCTATTGCTTTGCACATACAGCCAAATAAATTTGTCGCAGATCCTGCAAGTGTTCCGTCTTTCAGCACTGCCTTGCGGTCCTTCACAGTTACTTCCTGTCCGCCAAGCTCATATGTACCGTTTTTCATCCCTGTTGCACGCATGGAATCACTGATCAAAATGACTCTTTCCGGTCCGAACATTCTGAATGTCGCTCTGATTACAGCCGGATGAATATGATAGCCATCACAGATCAGTTCAACCATACATTCCGGATCATCCGAAGCCGCTCCGATCAGTCCCGGTTCTCTGTGAGCCAACGGCTGCATCGCATTATAAAGATGCGTTACGTGATGTGCTCCCAGTGCCATTGCTTCTGCCGCACATTCATAATCTGCCGCTGTATGTCCCAGAGATATCTGTACTTCTTCCTTCATTTCCCGTATGAAGTCCATAGCTCCTTTTACATTAGGTGCCAGTGTTACAAGTCGGATTCTTCCACCTGATACTTCATTCAATTCCTTTACAAAATCTGCATCCGGTTCTGTGATCCATTCTTCCACATGTGCGCCCTTCTTAACAGGATCCAGAAACGGTCCTTCCATATTGATACCTGCAACCGTTGCTCCATCGCCGGACTTTTCTGCTTCCCTGATCCCTTTGAAAATCTTCTTAAGCTGTTCCTTCGGAAGTGTCATGGAAGTCGGACAATATGATGTTATTCCACTTTGTCTCTCATATCTTAAGATTTTTTTCAGGCCTTCCGGATCACCGTCAGAAAAATCTTCCCCATATGCTCCATGGCTGTGGATATCCACAAGACCGGGAATCACCATAAGACCCTCGGCATCTATAACTTCCTCTTCAGCGGTTGCTTCAAATGCCTCTGTCAGTCTGTGATTTCTGATATAAAGTGTTTCCTTGCGAAAACTTCCATCTTCCTGAAAAACATTTCCATTTTTTATGATCATCCTTCATTTGCCACATCATCTTCCGATGCAGTTTCCTCACTTTCTTCTGCAGTGTCACTGCTATCTTCCTCTGACGCATTATCTTCTATAGTGTCTTCTGCAGCATCAACTCCTGTGTCTTCACTTTCCGGATCTGCATCTTCATTTGCCACATCAGCTTCTGTTGCAGAAGTTTCATTTACTGTCGCATTATCCACTATAAAACGTTCCACACGCATCAGTGCCAGTGATTCATTTACTTCCTGTTCACCATAATATGCAACCAGCTGATCAAAACTCTCATAACCATATTCTGATAACAGTTCGTCTTTTAATGTCTGTATATCGTCATCATCAAGGCTGAGTCCTTCTGCATCCATGATTCCCTGAACAATAAGGTTCTGTTCCACTTTGGATTCTGCATACTGCTGGCAGTCTTCCTCATAATCTTCTTCAGACATTCCCTGAGCCTTAAGGAAATCAGACATTTCCATACCTGCTTCTTTGACATAATTTTCATTGAGTTTTTTGTATGATTCAACCGCCTTATCCACATCTTCTTCCGGATATTCTTTTACTTCAGAATTTGCGAGTACTTCGCTCCAGGCATTACTGTAAAGATCATAATCTGCTGATTTTGTCTCATTTTCTTCGAGTTCTTTTTTGACGGCTGCACGATACTCGTCAACTGTCTTGTATTCTGTATTGGCAGCTACCCACTCATCATTCAGTTCGGAAGGCCGCGCGAACTTCTGCAGCGTAACTTTAAACACAACCGGTTTACCGGCAACAGATTCTTCATAGTAATCATCCGGGAAAGTCAGGTCCAGTTCTTTTGTCTCTCCCTTTTTCATGCCAATGATTCCATCCTCGAATCCATCGATCATTCCGCCCTCGCCAATCACAAGATCATAATCTTCTGCAGAACCCCCATCAAATTCTTTTCCGTCTATCGTTCCGGTAAAATTAATCGTTACCGAATCGCCCTCTTCTACTGTTCCGTCATTTACCTCTGTTCCTTTTTCTTCAAGATTATAATCGATTTCTGCCTGTACATCATCATCCGTTACAGTAACCGATGCTCTGTCCAGTGTCAGTCCCTTATATTCTCCAATCGTAACATATTTTGAAACATCAGAAACAGACACCAGTCTGACTGCCGAAGCAGATGTTTTTTTATCTGAGGATGCAGAATCTTTTTTATTCCCTGTATCCTGTGTTGTCTCGGTTTTGGTTTCTTTTGTATCAGATCCGCCACATGCTGTAGCAGATAAAGCCATGCACATTACCAACATCGCTGCAACTGTTTTTTTCTTCATAATAAAACTCCTTTCAAATCTGCATATCACATTTCTGGTACCGGTGTCGGTCTGGAAGAATCCCATACCTCAGATACATCAAAAAGATCGCTCAGCATATCCGGGTTATAATACATTCTGTAACCATCCAGATTTCTTCTTCCCTGTCGGAAATACTGATCTGTGATCTGTACAAAGTACTGACTGGAATCTACATTACAGAAGTAGTCATAACCCGCACTCTTATAATACTGAAATTTCGGATTATCAGAAGAGTAACCTTCCCAGTCACCAATATCTGCACCAAACGCAAAGATGATCATATCTGTATCTCCAAGGATCGGGGCTACATTTGCTTTCCATTTCTCATCGTCTGTCTTAAGATCCTCAGCAGAACGCTCTGTTGCATTCATATGTCCCCAGGTATGGCTTGCGAATTCCCATCCCTCTGCCTTCATGGCATCTGCCACTTTGGTCGCATCTTTTACATCCTGGTCATAATCGAAATCAGGATGATCTTCCAGGAATTTCTTCTGGTCATCCTGAAGGTTTTCGCCGGTCTTATATGCACTGTCTGTTCTGTATCCCAGTACTCCGTTATAACCGGTCATCGCAAGGATTCCCTTACGTCCATGATAGGAAAAATCCGGATGTTCTTTGATAAAAGAATCCAGAAGCGGTACCAGATCATAATCTCCGACTAAAACATTTCCGTCAGCATCAACATATTCGTTCTTTACCTCTCCATTCTCGTCAAGTACAAGTTTGGATGCACAGCCATCGCCGTCCATATAATGGTAATAGCTGACATCATCCTGCGAAAGGACAAACGGAATCTTACCCTCCGGAACCATGATCTTGCCCTTGCTCATCGTACCGTCTTTATTTACCGTTGCCATATCATGCGGACTTACCAGTACATAGCCCTTGTCATACATGATCTGAATGATCTTATTAAACTCACTGACTGTTGTCATGACCTGATTATAATTTCCGGATTTTGAATCTCCATCAAATGCTCTGGATGTGTCCTCGATCAATGTATGAAAAAATACATGTGTGATTTTTTCAAGAGGATATTCAACCAGTGATTTTTTCGCAATCTGACATTTTGCAGCAAGATCCATGTAATCTTTATTTTTTGTAAAATCATCCTGCTTTTTCAGCAATTTGATTGCCTCATCATAATTATACTGCTGATACATGATCGTTGCCTGATCAAGCACAGAATCAGAAGTTTCTGTGTCTGCAGATTCTTTTGAATCCTCTGCATCTGCATAAACGTTCTGTATCATTTTAGATCTTATGCCGTCTGTAACCGGCAGATAACCACTTCCCCCTGTCAGTGCTGCTGCAGTAAGTACTGCTGTAAGTATTAATGCTCTTTTTTTCATTCTTTATCCCCTTTTATCAGTTATGCCATTGGCGGCACCGGTGTCGGTCTTACCGGATCAAAAACACTCTTTACATCAAAAAGATCCTCCAGAAGCTCCGGGTGGTAATACATACGGTATCCGTCCAAATTTCTTCTCCCCTGACGGAAATACCGCTCTCTTATCTGTACATAATATTTACTTGAATCTACATTGCAAAAATAATTGTATCCTGCACCTTTTAAATATTCGAATTTATCGCCGTGATAATCCTCCGGTCCACAGAGGTCTGTACCAAACGCAAATATAATGATATCTGTACCTCCGATCAGCGGATCTACATTATCTTTGAATTTCCGGGTATCGGTCTGAAGTGTTTCCAGTCCTATCTGCCCTACATTCTGATGCCCCCAGGTGTGACTTGCAAAAAGCCATCCCTCTGCTTTCATGGCATCTGCGACTTTCTTGGCGCCCTCTCTTTCTTTCGCCAGGCTGAAATCAGGATGTGCATCCAGCCATTCAACCTTATTGGCATCCAGATCATCCGGACGTGTCTCATAGCTCTGGTCTGTACGATATCCTAAAATACCATTATAACCGGTAAGTGCCACAATTCCTTTTGCCCCTCTGTATGAAAAATCCGGATGTTCTTCTACAAAACGGTCGATCAGCGGAACCATATCATAATCTCCGACAGAAACGCTTCCATCATCCTCTATATATTCGTTCCGGATTTTTCCATTCTCATCAACAACCAGCTTCGATGCATATCCATCACCATCCATATAATGATAATAACAGACATCGTCCTGTGAAAGAACAAACGGAATCTTCCCTTCCGGGAGAAGGATCTCTCCTTCTGTTATATTGCCATCAGCATCTGCCTTAGCCATATCATAGATACTGACCATGACATAGCCTTTCTCATACATAGTCTCTGTAATCTTGTTGAATTCATCGATCGTTGTCATAACTTGATTGTAATCAGCTTCTTTATAGTCTCCATCAAATGCTTTAGATGGATCTTTGATCAGTGTATGATAAAAAACATGTGTAACTTCTTCCAGTGGCCAGGACTTACAGGAAGCTTTTATTTCTTCGTATTGTTTTACCGCATCCTGCATTTCTGTATTCTCTTTATAGCCGCTGTATTTCTGAAGCAGGCTGATTGCCTTGTCATAATCATATTGTACTGCGAGAAGCTTCGCATCTGCCAGAATTTCCTCCGGGGTTCTCTCATCCACTTCCAGATCTGAACGACTCTGTTTCACCGTATCTGTCAAAGTCGGCTCCGATGAGTCCTTTTCTGCTGATTTTTTTGATGAAACCTGACTTTGCCTGCTTTCTCTGGTCACAAAACTGACGATTCCGGTGACTGCACTCACTGCTACCACTACGGTAACAACGGCCATGCTTCCCAATACGATCATTTTTTTTCTTCGTTCCTGCTTTTTTATGCGGTGTTTTCTTGCCTGGCGTCTCTCGCGAAGTGCCTTTTCCTGCTCTTCTGACAAACGTTCCATTTCTTTTATTTCATCTGAATACAGTTTATTCTGACTGGTATTTTTATTTCTGTCGTTTTTCTTCTCCATACTAACTCTCCAGGGCCTTTGTTCTGTAATTCTTAGTGTACCCACAAATAAATTTATCTTTCAGATTTTCTAAAAACCGTAAATTTATTATACCTGTTTCTCTGTACCTTTGCTATAACTTTTCCTGTTCTTTATGGAATTTTATGAATTTGTTTGCCTTTTGTAATAAATGATGTTAGAATATAATTCGCATGACATAAGTTTGTAAATTACATATTGAGGAGGGTATCTATGAGTACACTTACCATCGTCCTTCTTGTGATCCTGGTCGTTCTGATCGCTGCTCTGATAGCTCTTTATTTCTTTGGAAAAAAGGCTCAGAAGAAACAAGAAGAACAGCAGGCCCAGATTGAAGCTGCTAAGCAAACCGTTTCTATGCTGATTATTGATAAGAAGCGACTTCCGTTAAAAGAATCCGGTCTTCCTCAGATGGTGATCGACCAGGCACCGAAGCTGATGTGCCGTTCCAAACTGCCAATCGTTAAAGCAAAAGTCGGACCAAAGATCTCCGTTCTGATCGCAGATGAAAAAGTTTTTGATCAGATTCCGGTCAAAAAAGAAGTCAAGGCCGAAGTCAGCGGTTTATATATCGTTGGCGTTAAAGGAATCCGTGGTTCCCTGGAAACACCGGCTCCTAAGAAAAAAGGCTTTTTCAAAAGATTACTCAACAAATAAGGACACATGCAAAATGCCTGAGAGAATCATCTCCCAGGCATTTCTTTTTTCTCTTTAGTTCTATCAATACTTATTACAATATAAGATTCTCCGAATCTCTGGACTGTGCCTGAACCGTAAGATAGCAGTCAGCCACATGTTCCTCATTCATAAGATCGGAAGAGCGTACTTTCAGATGAATATTATCCTCTTCTTCCTGCAATTCCAAACCGGTTGCTGCAATCCCCATCTGAAGTGTTCCAAACGGTGTAGAATAAAATGTCATATTTTTCTTACCCTGTTCGAAAACCATATGTACATTTACCTGCCCCTGCTTGCGGACTTCCACTCCCTGCGCCGACATCTTGATATAGTTGACCGTCGGTTCTGCCGTATCGTCCATCATTTCTTCATAACGAAGATAATGGCTTCCATTTCGATAATAATACTGTCCCGGGACAACGATCTCGATTGGTTCCTGTTCCTCTTCCGGATCCATCATCTGAAGTCCGCGTACATGTATAAGTACATCTTTTTTCATATATCTCTCCTGATTCTGATAATTATCAATATTTTTCAATATCAATTTTCTTAGTCATTTCCACATCATACGGAAGAATCGAATTGGCAAATTCCTTAAACTCATCTGCAAGATCACTTACATAAAATCGATAAGGAAATTCCTCTTCCTGCTGTCCGGTACTGAGCATATTTGTTTTCTGCAGAAGATTCTTCAGTTCCAAAGCCGTCTCATACGCCGGATTTACCAGTCTTACTTTTTCTCCCATAACTTCCCGGATCGTAGATCGGATCAGCGGATAATGCGTACAGCCGAGAATCAGTGTATCCACATCTTTATCTTTCAGTTCCTGCAGATATCGGTTTGCAACTTCTACGGTCACCGGATCATGCAGCCAGCCTTCCTCTACCAGAGGTACAAACAGTGGGCAGGCCTTACCGATCACCGTAATTTTCGGATCCAGTTTCTTCAGATAAGCTTCGTGAATTCCACTACCAACTGTGCCGACCGTACCGATCACACCAACTCTTTTATTAACCGTCTCTTCTGCAGCAACCTTTGCTCCTGCTCCAATCACACCAAGAACCGGTATGTCCTGTTCATGCTGTACCGCATCAAGCGCAAATGCACTTGCTGTGTTACAAGCGATCACAATTGCTTTCACCTGCTGTTCTTTCAGAAAATGAATGATCTGTCTGGAGTAGCGGATAACCGTATCTCTGGATTTACTGCCGTATGGAACTCTGGCTGTATCACCAAAATAAACAATCTTTTCCGAAGGAAGATTACGCATGATCTCACGTGCCACTGTCAGGCCACCTACTCCGGAATCAAACACACCGATCGGTGCATCTCTATCTATCTTCATATGTAATTCTCCAGTTCTGTTTTATATGTTCGAAAAAGTAAAATGAACTTTTCCGAACATATCGATATCTTACCACCTCTCAATAGCTTTCGCAAGCCAGAAGGATATCTTTGGCCTCTGTTCTGATGGAAATTTTTCGACATCGCAACCATACTGATCCCATTCTGAAAAACAGAACTCCGGATAAATACTGCCCCACCATGCCAGAACATTTTTCTGTGATCCCCTCCATTGTATTCCACACAGCAGACTGATGACTATCATTCCTGTTATCATAGAGAGCAGGATTCTGTTTTCTTTTTTGTATATCTGTTTCATCCCGGAACCTCCTGTTTCTTTTTGTTATTTGCTTTGCAAAATAATATTCTTTCAGAAGTATTCCCCAAAATCGCCATATTATTCCAGCCAGACCTGGATCTGATCTTCGGAAAGTGTAATTTTCGGAAGTTTCTTTAAAGTTCCATTCTGATACCACTGATAATAGA
>OCAV01000833.1_pt1 | contig 23448 bp, 49 predicted proteins | sample 1538331 | NCBI WGS metagenome assembly OCAV01 (sample SAMEA2580297, study PRJEB22360) | human gut metagenome | biome: human gut; feature: human-associated habitat; material: faeces | place: Denmark | collected 2008/2010
TTGAATATAGGTTAAGCTTCATCTTTCTTTTTGGATTGGTGTTATTTTTGTGCAAAAAATCATGAATCCATTGAGAGAATAGATATAAAAAGGAAAGGAAGTGTTAAAAATGTCAAGTTTTATACTGACAGATGGAAAGTATTATGTAATGGAGGATCAGTTTAGACCAGGAAGATACTTACCAACAACAGCTCCGCATCTTGCAAAACAGTTTACATATAAACAAACACAGCAAATATTGCAAGGAAAAGGCAAGAGATATTCTCAATTTAGAGATTATCAAAGAGTTAATGTGGACACAAATGAAGTCACTGAGGATGTTAGTTCTAATTATGTTGGGAATGGTGGCATTTATGCTGGTGATAAAGCGATAGAAATTAATGAAGAAATTGTAAAAACAGTTTGTGAAGAAGTAGAACACATTACCAAACTATTTGGATGGGACAAGGTTCAGCTTGCAAAATATAAAGAAGAACTATCATCTCAGCTAAGTTTTTATGATAGTGAAATATCAGACATACTTCATGCATTAGAAAAATATCGAAAAGAAAATGATGGTAAGAATCCACAGGCACATAAAATTGCAAAAATCGGTTATATGCTAACAGAGATTAGAAGTAAACGAAGAAACGTCAAACAGTGTATTGATTACATAAAGGTTATGCAAGAAGGAATTACATATAAGCATAATATTTCAAGATTGAAAGATGACTTGTTAAAAGCGGAACATGTTGACTACAAAGGTCGTACTGATTTATATAAAGTAGCCTTGGATATTTTGGGATAGAAAGAGAGAATAAGTAAAAAAGAAACAAAGCAAAGGACGGTGGTGTAGATGAACGATACACAAGACACACAAAACGAAGAGATAAAGTGGGTTGGTGACAAAGAAAAAGAAGCGATAGCATATGAATATCTTTGTGATGGTATGAGAAAGTTAAAAGAGGTGTGTGACCCAATTATAAACCAAAAAGGATTGTCTAAAACAGATATGAATCGAGATGATTTATACAGCTTTGCCATAAAAATTATGAATCAAAGTTTGAATGCATATGACACAGAAAAAAGTTCATTTAAAACTTTTTTGAATGGAAATCTGAAAAGAAAATTTTATACATGGACAAGAGATAATGAACGAGGATGCCGTTGCAATGTTCTTAGAGATGAAAATGGTAAAATCGTTAAAGAAAAAGGCGAGGATGGAAAAGAAAGAAATATCATCATTCCAAACATATCGTTTGATGCACCATCGGAAGATGAAATTGATTTAAAGGAAAAGATTGATTCTGGATTCGATATTGAAAAAGAATTAGGATTGGTTGATTTTGATAAAAGCGATAAGGTTCAAGAATATTTGGACAAACTTACAAAAAAACAAAGAAAAATAGGAATACTTCTATCGCAAGGATATACAAAAAGCGAAATAAGAGAATATTTGCATATGGAACAAAAGGAATTTGCAGATCTAATGTTTGGCATGATGTCATATGAAAAAGTGTCTGTGCTGTTTTGAGGGAGGAATTTTAAAATGTTTGGAAGAGACAAAACGAAAAAAGACGAATACATGTTAAATACTTTACTTAAGATGTTTAAAAGAAAGCAACTTAATAAAAATCATCCACTACAGAGAAAAGCTGGACAGTGGGACAAGGAAGACAAAAGTGGTCTAGTTTCTACTATTATCAAACAGGAAGACATTGACCCTATTAAAATTTGCGAGCAGATTACTAGCGATACAGAATTCATTCTTTGGTTAATAGATGGTATCCAAAGGCTTACAACGTGCCAAGAATACAAAGAAGGATTGTTTAAAATCAGCGAAAAAATTGAATTTCCATATGTATATTATCAAGAAGATGGGAAAGTTATTGAATATGATTTAAGAAAAAAATATTATCATGAACTTCCAGAAGAGTTAAAAGATCAATTTGATAGTTACTCAATTACTGTAGTAAAGCATTTAGATTGTTCGGATGATGAAATTGCATATCACATAGCAAGATATAACAACCAAAAGAGTATGAATACAAACCAAAAAAATGTGTTAGTTATGCCTAAGATTGCAAAACCAATAAAGAACATATCAAACAATCATAGATTTTTTGAAGATAATGGAACGTATACCGAAAAAGAGAAAAACAATGGAATTATTGATAGAGTTGTTTCTGAAACTGTGATGGCGATGTTCCACTTAGATGATTGGAAAAAAGGTAAGAATATGAGTAAATATCTCAATGCAAATGCTACAAAGGAAGAGTTTGATTCTTTTGAATTTGAATTGGATAGACTTGGATCGGTGGTAGATCAAGACACTGTTGGTAAATTATTTAATAGTAAAAACAGTTTCTTATTCTTTACATTGTTTCACAAATTTGTGGAATACGATTTGCCTGACGAAAAATTTATTGAATTTTTAGAGGCATTCCAATCAGATTTATATAACAAACCTTTTGAGGAATACGACAACGAAACATTTAAAATGTACGATGAAAAAAGAAGTACGAAAGATAAGAAAATTGTTGTCTCAAAGATTGATATGCTTGAAAAACTTATGAAAGAATTTTTAGGCATTGAAGAAGAGAATAATACATATGAAAACGACACCGAAATTGAAGTTGAAACAGACCTGTCAGAAGAAAATGAAAATACTTCATGTAATGAAATTGCTGTTTCTTTAGAAAATAATAACGGTGAAATCGACTCTAATGACGCTATTTTGAATTTTATTAAAGAGAACATAACAAATGACGTTATCGAGTCTGACATTAAATTCTACGATGATTTGATTCAAGAATCAATAAAGATAACGAACGAATTGTACAAATCGTGTCAGCCTGCATTAATTGCTTTGACTGCTTATGCATGTGTTGAAGATAAGCATGTGGAATTTGATGAATGGCTTAGAGAATATGCTGAGAAGGATATGAAATTCAGCCAAAGCCAAAAAGTAAATTATACATATTTAAAAAGAGATTTTGAGAAATATTTGGAAAGAGAGGTCGCATAATGAGAAAAGATTGTGTTGATAAAATTGAGGAAAATCTTTCTGTATTAGAACAATTGTTAGATGTAGAAAATGTTAAAGATATAAAGAAAAGAATTGGAGACCTTATTGTTGACAGAGTAAGAAGCGATATTAAGCAATACGACTATTATTTATTTTATCCGAGCAATTATGAAGAAACAATTGACCAAGCGTTTGAGAAAACACAAAAGAAAATTACAAAAATGTATCAAGATGCAATGTTAGAATCTGCTCAAGAAGCTGTTCAAAGATTTAAGGACATTTCGCAAGCTGCATTAGAAGAAACACCTGGATTACAATTAAGAAATTGTTATAAATGTAAATGGAGAAAAATCAATAAATGTACATTCTATGAGGATAAAAAATATTACTGGACTGCTCACGACACAATCTGTGCTGAAGAAGGATTTGTGAATTATGAAGAAAAGGAGAAATAAATAATGAAGAAATTATGTTACATATGCGAGGGTCTTATTTTTGTAGCTTTTGGATTTTTGATAGGTATGGTTGGATATAAAGTAGACTCTTTTGAATTTTGGTTTATGTCAGCTTTGCTGTTTTTACTAGATGTAACGATAAGAAGAGAAACGAAAATCGAGTTTGAAGAGAAATATTTACATGAAAACAAAGAGGTAAATGGAAATGATGAGTAGAAGAGAGATTACAGAGTGTTTTGATACATTAGAATCATATGAAGATTTTGCTATGGAATGGACAAGCGTGTGTTGTCTATTAAATAAAAATAGTAAAAACAAAACAGAGAAAGAACGGTTTGAGAAAGTTGTGAAAGTGAGAAAGGGTGCGTAAGTTATGAGATTGACAAGAGAAGACGCAATTGACGGTCACAGAAAAATGTGGAACTGGATCGCTGATAAGATTGAAGAAGAGAAATGTGTTCAAGTTATTACAGAATTAAAAAATAGATATTGTAGACAAAATTACTTATTATTATATTCTAACTGTTTTTGTTGTGAATATACGCTTAATGAAGCTGATATAAAAGAGTGTGATAAATGCCCTATTAATTGGAAAAGCGACAGAGTATTGTATGGGTGTATGGATAAATATGAAGATGGAGATCGTTTAGGATTGTATTTACGGTGTTTAAATGAGAATTGTTGGGAAGAACAAGCAAAATTGGCTAGAAAAATTGCAAATCTTCCTGAAAGAGAAGAGGTGTGAAATTGTAATGCGAGAGATACTTTTTAAAGCAAAGAGAAAAGATAATGGAAAATGGGTGGAAGGGTATTATTGCAAAACAACAATCGGCAATGATGTAAGACCTAGTGATTTGATTTTTGTTCCATTCAAAGTAAGCAGAAATGAAGAATGGGGATGGATGAAAGTAGATTCCGACACCCTCTGCCAGTACACAGGACTTACTGACAAGAACGGTAAGAAGATTTGGGAGAATGATATTGTTGAATGCAATAAACGAAAAGAAGAATGCGAATTATATAAAATCGTTTGGAGAAATGAGTATGCTGATTTTGGGGTTGTACCTATAAGCAATACATGCACAGGACAATATCCAATAGGGTTTAGCTACGGAAAAACATTACACGGGAGAGATTATAAATCAGTTGGCAACATTTTTGATAATGCAGAGCTGTTGGAGGTGGAGTGATGCAAAATGAAGAAAAAATAATTGAACAGGATGGAAAGTATATATGCCCTAAATGTGGAAGCAAGAGAATATTGTTACAAGAGCAATGCGTGGTATACAAAACATTGAATGCAAACAACGAAAAACTACTAAATCCAATAACATTAAAAAGCAGAATGAGTAATAGAGAAAAAGCTCGTGAATATGATAGAGCATTGATAGATGGGGTGGGATGTTGGTACTACGAATGTAGGAAATGCGGTTGGACAAGCAAAATATATACGGAGTAGGAGGTAAAGTAATGAACGTACTAGAGAAGATTTTGGAAGAGATTGAGCATGAAGCAATGACAAACAAAGAAATCGGAAGAAAGCAATGTGAGGGAATGGCAAGAGCAATGAATATTGTCAGTTCACATTTGAATGATGCTGGTTGCGAAAACGATGACGGTTGGATTGATTGCAAAAATTTTATGCCTACAAAAGATATGGATAAAAAACCAGTGTGAATAGTATACGGAAGTCCTATGAATTTGTCAGTCAAATTTGCATATTGTGAGTGGACTTTGTCTGAAGATGAATATGGGAATGATGATAGTTGCACTCAGTTTTATATACCACAAGCTCCATGCTCATATTACCCATCTTCAAATTTGGTACATTATTGGAAACCTGTAGACATTCCAAATTTTTCAGAAGGAGTTAGAAAATGAGTATACTAAATAAAATTTTAGAAGAGATAGAAGAACGTTTGAATATGGTTGAAAACATTCCGATAAATGAAGACGATGATTTTTTAGATTGCGAGGAGTGTTATGAAACTGGAAGTGTGCAAGGTCGGTTTGAAGAGTTGTTGTGGTGTAGAAATATCATCCGTTCTCACATGGGCGAAGTAGTCGAAGATTGGATTTCGGTAGAAGAAAGATTACCAGAAGAACCTAAATACATAGAGGATTCGTATATTGTACAGCAAGAAAATGTTATAGATCCATTCTCGGCTTATTGGGACGGGAAAGAATGGACAGATACAAACGATGAACCAATAAAAAGGGTTATAGCTTGGCAACCTCTTCCGAAACGATATAAACCGAACAAAAAATAGTAAATGCGTAAATGAAACTAAAATTTTATTTAAAGAGAAGAAAAGGAGAATATGAAAATGTGTAGATTTAAATCTGGTATTCAGTTTAAAAATAGAAATGTGTTGACAACAATTTATAACGATAGTCATTCAGATTTATTGGAATGGTTAGGAATTGAAGACAACGAATACAATGCATCATCAAAATTTGTTCGTGTAGAATTAATTCCTCCAAATGATAATTTGGCAGCAGATATTAGTAAATGGAAATATGATGTAGATCAGGATATTCTTCCGGACTGGTACACATTAGATAGAGAAAAATATGAACAGAGTTTTAGAGAAGATGTTAAAGATTGGTTGGAAAAGAATCTTTCAATTGAATATGTATGTGGAAAGTCTTGGACTTGTGTAAAAGACGGAGAGTATACATACCATTTCATGTATGGATCATTGTTTAAAAGCAGATTCGGAAATACAAATAATTATGCAGAATCTGAAGTAAGAAAAAAGTTGGTTGATAGTGACTTAGCAAAAGAACTCGAAGATTTTTATGGAGATAAACTTCTTCCGATTACATTGGATTTAACAGCTTTGAATGGAAGTAAAGAATATGGTGTTGTTGCCGGCGACAAGATTGCGGTTCCAACATTAGACATTCTGAGAAAGTTTAAAGAAAATATTCCATTGGTGGATAATTGGTATTGGACTTCCACCCCAAACGGAACTAAAATTACTGTAGACAGCTCCTATGTTCAGGGTGTCGACTCTGGTGGTGGCGTGGGTTGTACCGGTTGCTGCTGGTGTGGCGACGGGGTTCGTCCGTTTTATATCACCAAATCTCTTATGAAGCAGAAAACATCGTAAAACTTGAAGAAGAATTTCATAAAGCTGTGGATGATTATTTGAAATTCTGTAAGGAAATTGATTTAAATGGAGAATAAAGAAATAACAATATTTTTCAGTAAGAATAAAATTTTAATTAGAAAGGATAACAATTATGAAGAAAGTATTAATAGTTGTAGATATGCAAAATGATTTTGTGACGGGAAGTTTAGGAACAAAAGAAGCAGTTGCCATTGTAGACAATGTTGTGAACAAAATCAACGAGTTTGATGGAGAAATTATCGTTACATACGATACCCATTTTAATAATTATGTGGAGACTCGTGAAGGAAAATATCTTCCAGTTCCTCATTGTATCAAGGATACAGAGGGTTGGCAGTTAAATGACAAGGTACAGAAAGCACTTGATGCAAGAGAAAGATATACTATCATTCATAAACCTACGTTTGGCTCTACTGAGTTGGTAGATATAATTCGTGAATATTGGGATGGTGAAAATAATATAGAAGTTACTCTTATTGGTCTTTGCACAGATATCTGTGTGGTATCCAATGCAATGCTTTTGAAGGCAAATTATCCCGAAATGAATATTGTTGTAGACGCAAGTTGTTGTGCTGGTGTTACTGTTGAAAGTCACAATGCAGCTTTAACTACAATGAAAATGTGTCAAATTAATGTGATTGGAGAGTAAGAATAGAATGAAAATAAAAGTAATAAATATTTTCAAACATTTTAAGAAAATTTGTACTCATAAGTATTGGGTATTTTATTATTGTTGCAAAATGGGAATTCCACTTCAAGGATTGATACATGACATGTCAAAGTTTTCATTAACAGAATTTTGGGAAAGTGCCAGATATTATCAAGGAACATCAAGTCCAATTGATACTTGCAAAAAGATAAATGGAATATCTAAAGCATGGCTGCATCATAAAGGAAGAAACAAACATCATTATGAGTATTGGTTTGACAATATAGACCGAATGGGCGGTACTCCTTTAGAAATGCCATTGAAATATAAAAAAGAGATGTTATGTGATTTTCTTGGTGCTGGTCGTGCATATTATGGTAAAGATTTTACATATGAAAAAGAGTATGAATGGTGGCAAAATAAGTTGTCGCATCCTTTAGCTATGCATGAAAACAATAAAAAATATATATCAACATATATGGAACTGTTAAATAAATACGGAGAAAAAGCTTTTAAAATGATTAAATAAGGAGAAATTATATGAGATTAAATCAGATTATCACAAGTCTTTTAGAAACAGATATGTATAAGTTTAGCATGGGACAAGCAATCTATCATCAATTTTCTGATTACAAAACTACTTGGACATTTAAATGCAGAAACAAAGAAGTTTATTTTACCATAGAGATGGTAGAAGAAATTAAAGAACAAATCAAAAAATATTGTGAGCTGAAATTTACAGAAGACGAGTTGGATTATCTTAATAATATTAAATGGATCAAAGGAAGTTATGTGGATTTCTTGAGATTGTGGACACCACGCTACGAAGATTTTGAAATCAACACAGATGCTGAGTGTGGACTATCTATCGAGACTAAAGGTACATGGTTAAATACTTCTATGTACGAGATTCCAGTTCTTGCAATCGTAAATGAAGTTTATTTTAGAATGAATTATGATTATGATAAGTTATTTGAGTCGTTCAAAAAGAGACTGAATGAAAAATACGAAAATCTTAAAAGTGGTAAATGGTATGTAGGAACATTTTCAGAATTTGGTTTAAGAAGAAGACTTTCTTCTGAAGCTCAAGAGTTGCTAGTAGAAAAACTATCTCATTTAAATGACACACATCATTGTTCAAGTACATTTGTTGGAACATCTAATGTATATCTTGCTAAGAAATTTGGTTTAACTCCAGTTGGAACAATGGCACATGAATGGATTATGTGTGTAGGACAAGGGAATCATAAACATAATCCTGCATATTCTAATTGGTACGCATTTGATGCGTGGGTTAAAGAGTATGGAGTCCTTAATGGGATTGCGTTGACAGATACAATTACTACTGATTGTTTCTTAAAAGACTTCCGGTTGACTTATTCTACATTATTTAGTGGTGTTCGTCATGATAGCGGAAATCCTTATGAGTGGGGAGATAAGATGATTGAACATTACAATAAACTTGGAGTTAATACTAAAGCAAAAACTCTATTATTTAGCGATAGTCTTGATTTTGATAGAGCGGATAAATTATTTAGATATTTCAATGGTCGTGCAAAAGTTGCATTTGGGATCGGTACATACCTTTCCAATGATACTGAAGTATCTTCTCTAAATATTGTTATGAAAATTACAAAATGTAATGGACAAGATGTTGCCAAAATTTCTGACACAACTGGAAAAGGAATGTGCAAAAATCCTGAATATATTGAGTACTTACAAAGATGCATTGATTGGAGAATGAAAAATGAATAATATTTTATTGATTCCAGGAAGTTTTAATCCTATTACAAATGCACACATAAACATGGCAAAAGTTGCTCAGAAGAAAGTAAATGCAGAAAAAGTATATTTTATTCCTGCTCATGATACTTATGTTGCTCAAAAGAAAACATTAATACCTGGTAAAAGTAGGTGTAGATTAATTGAAGAGGCAACACCAGACAACATGACATATATTTCTTATGAGGTAGATAGTTTTTTACCACAAAAAACTTATGATACTATTACAAAATTTAGAAAATATCATGATGAGGATTATAAGTTTTATAACTTCTATGTATGTCTTGGAATGGATAATATTAAGACATTAACTACATGGTATAACTGGCAACCTTTTGTAGAAGAGAATATGTTTGTAGCATGTGTAAGAGAAAATCAAAATTTAGAAGAAGTATTAGCAGATGCAAGGCTTACACAATATAAAGACAGATTTACTGAAATTATGATTTCAGAAAATCATATTTCGTCTAGTTTGGTAAGAAATTTGTGCGAGCAAGGTAAGTTCAATGAAATAAGAAGTATTGTTCCACAAAATGTGTATGAGTATTTAAGGAGGTTTTATGAAGCGCTTAATAGAATTTAACGCAAAAAAAGTAAAAGACAATATTACAGAGTGGATACGAAGTTTTTTTGAAGAAAACGGTAAAGGTTGCAATGCTGTAGTTGGTATTTCCGGCGGAGTAGATTCTTCTGTAGTTGCTGCATTATGTGTTGAAGCTCTTGGCAAAGATAGAGTATTTGGCGTACTTATGCCACAAGGATATCAAAGTGATATTAAAGATGCTATTCAATTGGTAAAATTTCTTGATATTGACAATATCACAGTAGATATTTTCGACGCTATTAGGTCAATTAAACACGAGATAAGAGACGAACTTGGAAAATGGAGTTCTCAATCTTCAATAAATCTTCCACCAAGAATTAGAATGTCTACATTGTATGCGGTATCTCAAACCATGAATGGAAGAGTAGCAAACACATGTAATTTGTCTGAAGATTGGATCGGATACTCAACTCGATATGGAGACTCGGTTGGAGATTTTAGCCCGCTTTCAAATCTAACGAAAACAGAAGTAAAAGAAATTGGAAAAGAACTGGGATTGCCTGAAAATTTAGTAGAAAAAGTTCCAACTGATGGTTTATGTGGCAAAACAGACGAAGAAAATTTTGGCTTTACATATGAAGTTTTGGATAGATATATTAGAACTGGCAAAATTGATGATTTAAAAGCAAAAGAAAAAATTGATTCATTACATACAAAGAATCTATTTAAGCTAAAAATGATGCCAGCATATGAATTGAAATGAAATTGCGATTTCACACGCAAAAGGAGTGATAATTTGATTAGTTATTATGTGAAAGATACTCCAAATTCGTGCTCAGTCTGTGATTGTTGCCACGAAAAATCGTATAATCGGAGAAATAAAATTTGTGGTGAAAAGTTTTGTGGTATAGAAAACGAAGACGTAGACGGATATTGTGAATCAGAAAGTAAACCAAAGTGGTGTCCGTTAAAACAGATGGACGGCAATCATAAATTATTGAATGAGGAAGAATATTTGTTTTGGAAACTTGGAGTTGCATTTACTCAAAAGTGGTAAAAGTTTTAGATAAATATTATTAAAGGGGAGGGATATTATAATGGTTGTAATTTTGTCTGTGATGATCGGTATTTTATTTATTTTTCTGTTTATTTCTAACGATAAGGGAATAGATATGAAATACAACTTAGAAATTGCACAACATGAAAACTCGTTATTAAAAGACAAAATAAAAAATTTGGAATATGAAAACGAGTTGTTAAAATCATATAGGAATTATTATTATCAAAATCAAACATATTCAGAAGCTAACAGCGAGGAATTTAATGAAGAAGTTAAAGAAGCTGTTAGATATGCTATGAAAAAATCACACCCTGATAACGGTGGAAGTGCAAAAGATTTTGATAAATTTAGAAAACTGTATAATAACATGAAGTAAAAATGGAGGTAAAAATTATGTGTAAAATGTTTAGCGGTATTTTAACAAAACAAGGAGTGAATTTAGCACCATTTGAAAATCAGAGTCATTCGAATTTATTGGAAAAAATGGGCATTGAAGATACAAGATTCAACGCAATGAAGAAATTTGTAAGGCTTGAATTAATTCCGCCAAATGGGGCGATTACTTCTGACATTGGTAGCTACATCTTTAAAGTTGATCAAGATATCGTTCCGGATTGGTACGAAAATGATAAAAGCAAATATGAACAAGAAATGAGAGATGCAGTTAAAGAATTTTTAGATAGTAACTATGAAAATATTTGTGGGTATTATTGGGTTTCTGTAAAACGAAACAATAAAACATATTATGTAATGCTTGGCAATATGGTGATTATGAATTTTGGAAATAGCAATAATTACACTGAATCTGATATAAGAAAATATTTAGTTAATAGTGAACTATTGAAAGAGTTAAAAGATAAATTTAGTAATAAGTTGTTGCCAATCGAATTAGATTTAACATCGATGGACGGATTTGAAGATTATGGTTTTATCTCAGAAGACTATTTATCAATTATGAACATTGATATTTTACGAGATTTAGGAGAAAAACTTCCATTAACAGAAAAACCATATTGGCTTGCAACTCCGAATCAAACACCTAAAAGACAAGATACTTCTTATGTCCAGGTTGTCTATTCTCGCGGTGGTGTGGGCTGCGATGATTGCGGTTGGGGTGAGTATGGAGTTCGCCCGTTTTTCATCACAGAATCTTGAATCTTTGAATCTTCAACTACATTTTCGGTTAGCCAGTTTATAGTATTGTATCGTAAGATACAATACGTGAGCAACCAATAGAACGACTGAAAGGAGTGGTGGTTCGATAAATAAAAACTATCATATATAAATACAATTTTGAGTTTTGCAATTTGTAGAATCAATATATGAGATTGATTCTATTTGAATAATCTTTTAAATAATCGTTTACTATGGTGAAAAATAATCTTAGAAAGAAGGTGAATAAAAAATGACATATGAAGAATTAAAACAACTGAAATCTTTACGAGGTGGAACCTTGAAAGGGTCACGAGTAGTTATAACACAAACGCCTTGTAAAAAAGGATATAAGACATTAAAAGGGCGTAAAGGCGTGATTGTATACGATGGTGGTGCGATTGATTATGGAATAAGAATAGATAATATGCATAATTCAAGAAGTTCCCTTGGTGTGTTTTGGATTGATGGATTAAACTTTGAAATATTAGATAAAGAAAAGGAGAATATTAATATGAACAAACTTACGGGATATGTAGCAGTTGCGGTTGTAGAACTTGGTGGAAGAGATTATCATTATGCAATTTATGATGATGGAGTTATTTATAAAGATGGTGACAAAGTTATTGTGTCTGGAAGTAATACAATTAAAACAGTAAAAGAAGTGATTACACCAGAAGAAGCAAAAAACAAATATAGTGGTGACATCACGGCAGAGGTTGTTTGTAGATTAAATACAAAACCTTATGACGAGAGAGTTCGTAAGCGTAGAGAGGCAGAAAAAACTAAAAAAGAAATGGACAAACTTATCAAAGAAATGGATGAGGTTAATAAGTACGAAATGTATGCAAAACAGAATCCTGAATTACAGGAATTACTTCAGAAATTCAAAGAGTTGACTGCGTAGAGGAGGATACACATTATGTCAATAATGATGTTTTCAACAGCGTAAGATTATATCAATCAATTTGGAGAATAAGAATTATGAGTGATATTATTTTAGAAAGAAAAGGAGAATGCTTTATGAAAAATAAAGGCATAGTAAAATGGTTTAACAAAGAAAAAGGATATGGGTTTATCACAAAAGAAGATGGAAAAGATATTTTTGTTCATTATAAGAATTTGAATATGGAAGGGTATAAATTGTTGAAAGACGGTCAAGAAGTAGAATTTGATACTGAAACCTGTGATGTTAATAGAACAAAAGCAGTAAATGTTACTGTGGTAAATAAATAATATAATATAGGAAAGAAGAGGTAGAAAATTATGGGATTAACATGTAAGCAATTTGGAAAAATGAGAGGAATTATGAAAAAAGTGGATAATCAGATTGAGGCTGGTAAGGCTGTTAAGCGTGAGAAAAGCATAAAAAAGAGAATAAATAAAATAAGGACAGACTGTTAAGTTTGGCGACCGAAACAGACTGTCCTTGGTACATTAACAATAGGGATATCCTATAGTCAATACATATTATATCAATTCTGCCTGGCTGATTCAAGCCGTTATCCCTATTTATTTTAAAAACAAACATAAATTTAACATGTTTGTTGTAATTTACAATTAAATATTATTTCGAAAGGGAAGATGTATATGGATTATAGCAATACAACTTTTTTGGAATACCAAAAGAAAAAGAACGAAATGTTAAACGATTTAGGTAGAATAAGCGGTATGTGTAATGGTGTAATTTGTATAGAATGTCCATTAAGCAAATACGAAGCTAATTGTAATGCTGCGGAGCTTTTATATCCAGAAAAAACACTAAACACTGTAATGTCATATGAATATAAAGTAGATTGGACAAAAGTTCCTGTCGATGCAAAAATTCTTGTTAGCGGCATAGAAGATGGAGGTTGGGTTAGAAGACATTTTGCAAATTACAGTAATGGGGGAAGTATATGCGTATGCCGATGGTAAAACATCATTTTCTACAGATTATGTAAGTTCGTGGAGATACGCAAGATTACATAAAGATGATGAACAATAAAACAAAAGAGAATATTATATTGACGGTCATGAACGTCAATTGAAATGTTGCTTTCATGTGGTAGTCATGAATGCTGCATGTAAAGCAACAATAGAAAACAGAAGAAAGGAATACAAATAACACCGGTTAAATGTGCTATGCATAGCCTTGTAAAATAAGGCATTTGAATAAAGAAAATAAAAGCAACAATTTAGATAAAGGGTTAAAAGTATTAAGTTTATGTGGCGGTGTTGAAACAGGATTACTTACGTTGCAGCAATTAGGCATCCATATTTCTGAATATCATACATATGAAATTCTTCCAGAAGCAATCTCTGTGTCAAGTTATCACTTTCCATTCATTGTGCATCATGGAGATTTGATTGGAGAAGATTTTTCTAAGTATAAGGGTTTTGATCTAGTTATTGGAGGAATGTGCTGTCAATCTTTATCTAGGGTTCGTATTGAAGATAAAAATGTGAATAATGGACTACTTGGTAAATCTGGTATTGTTTATGAACTTAAACGAGCTTTAGATGAAATACAGCCAAAATGGTTTGTGGCAGAAAACGTAATTCCTTCCGATAAAAAAGACTTAGAAAAAATAAATGAATTAATGGGAATTGAAGGTGTTTTAATCAATAGTAATAAATTTTCTGCACAGGATAGAGAAAGATATTATTGGACAAATATACCTATTGATACGATTCCAGAAAGCAATTCATTGGTATTGAAGGATATTATGCAAAACAATGTTAATGAAAAATATTTTTATAAGAAGGATTTTGAAATTTTAGATATGAATAAAAAGGTTTGTGCTGAATTGAAAGTTAATTCAATGGAACTAAACAGACGTATTTATAATCCATATTTTAAATGTGCAACACTCACTTGTATTAACGGTGGATACCACGAAAAGAAAGTCCTTGATAATGGAAGACCAAGAAAACTTACAGAAATTGAATATGAAAGATTGCAGGGATTCCCTGATAATTTCACAAACGTAGAAGTGAATGGGAGAAAAATATCGTATACGAAAAGATGTAGTCTGTGCGGTAACGCATGGAATTTACCAACAGTAAAACACATATTTAAAAGTTTATTGTTGGAATAAATTAATAATAAAATTTATTTTTATTTGGAGGAATAAATGGGAAAGTTAAAACAAGAATGGGCTTCAACATTTCCTGAATATGAAACAGAAGAAGAGATTATTGAGTTCATTTTTGAGCATTTAGACACTTCGGATTTTGAAGATAGTTATGTGCAGATGGCGTTTGGTAACGAACCAAATACTTACATAAAATATTCAAAAGAAGATAAGAGAGAAGCATTATATGATTTTATGATGTCTTTAGTAAATAAAGAAGGCTAAGTTTCATTTGGAGTGCTTTTTATAGAAGACTAAAAGAATGTGGATATAAAGTAATAAGAAGTTCTTTAGCAGAAGGTCAAGTTTTTTTACATATGAACCACCTGAATGGGATATTATTGTGAGCAATCCGCCATTTAGTATCAAAGATAAGGTATTAAATAGATTATATTCGTTTAACAAACCGTTTGCAATTTTATTGCCGTTAAATTCTCTTCAAGGGAAATCAAGAAATAAGTATTTTTCTGGGGGGGTACAACTTTTAAGTTTTGATGCAAGAGTTTGTTATCACAATAAGGAGCATATGGATAAGGTTGTTAAAGGGAGTCCTTTTGCAACAGCATATTTTTGTAAAGATATTTTACCAAATGATTTAATTATAGAAAAATTGAACATATATGAAAGATCTTTACTTGATATTTAAAACTAAAAGTAGATATAGATGCAATATTTCTATATCTACTATTTCAAAAAGAGAATAAATGAAACGAGAGGTATGTTATGGATAAAAGTAGTTTAGCAAAACGAATGAAGCAGTATGAAAGTGTATCAAAAACAACCTTGGTAAGACGTATGCCAGTAATTATTAGATTGGATGGAAGAAGTTTTCATACATTTACAAAAGGATTTAAAAAACCATTTGACGAAGTGTTAGTAAAATCAATGCAAGAGACTATGAAATATCTTTGTGAAAACATTCAAGGCTGTGTGGTGGGTTATACGCAGTCTGACGAGATTACACTTGTGTTGGTGGACTATCAGACCTTAGATTCTCAACCTTGGTTTGATAATGAAATACAAAAAATGTGCAGCATTTCGGCTAGTATGGCAACTATGATTTTTAATAAATGTTTCAAAAAAAATGTAGAAGAATACAGTAATACAGTTCCATATTACGGAACAATTTATCCATGTGATGCAACAAATGAAGTATATATAAATAACTTAAATAGGGCAATAGACAAAGGTGCAATGTTTGATGCAAGATGTTTCAATATTCCAAAAGAAGAAGTAACAAATAATATTTATTGGAGACAACTTGACGCTACAAGAAATTCTATTCAAATGGTAGGGCGGGCAAATTTTTCGCATAAAGAATTACAGAATAAATCGTGTAATGAAATTCAAGATATGTTATTTACACAAAGGAGAATTAATTGGAATGATATTCCTACACATTTAAAAAGAGGAAGTTGCTGTATTAAAGAAAACTATATATTTGAAAACGCAAACGAGAATGGAGAGTCTTGTATTGAAAGAAGTCATTGGGTAATTGATAAGGAGGTTCCAATTTTTAAAGGCGAAGACAGAGAATATATTGATAGATTGGTGGTGATAATGTGAAATTTTTATTATGGGAAGTAACGACAGAACCATATGGGTTAGCAAAAATCCAATGGGTTTTATTCAAAATATTTGGTATTAAACCAGATAAACCTTGTGGTCATACAAAATCAAATAGAGGATACTCTTGTCATCAACCATTAGATTTGAAGCATTGTAATGTTATAAATGAAGGTGAAATTCATAAAGTGGTGTGTAAATGCTGCGGAACAGCTCGCATGTATAGTAGCTGTTATATAAATCCACACGAAGAAAAATCGTGGATTGAGTTTTGAAATAAAAGTGAGGTTTTATGAGAGATGACAGAAGAACATAAAAAAGTAGTAGATATGATAGATAAGGCGATTCATCAGTATTATGACTTAGAAGTAATTACTAAAAATGTTGATTTAAATAATATAAGAAATATGAGTCCATGTATTCTAAAACAAAGTGCATTAAAAAAATATCAACATGTTATGTTAGTAAATTTTAATGGTCTTGGAGCTGGACAAGTACACTTTGTTACAGATGATGGACATTATATGTTACTTCCTTGGTGCTATATTGTATCAATGATCCCAAATACGAAAGTAATAAAAGAATAGAGAGGCTTTATTATGAAGAAAGTAAGAATTATCGTTGCAGGTGGCAGAGACTTTGCAGATTATAACTTATTGTTTAATTCATTAATGAATGTATTAACTGATTTAGAAGAGGTAAATACAGTAGAAAATAAATCACAAATTGAATTTATTTCTGGAACATGTAGGGGAGCAGATGTTTTAGGTGAGCAATTTGCTTACAACTTTGGGTATAGTGTAAAAAGATTTCCAGCAAAATGGGATGAGCTAGGTAAACGTGCTGGCTATGTTAGAAATTATGACATGGCGAAATACGCAAGTGGGGCAGATATCGGAATTTTGGTTGCGTTTTGGGATGGTATTTCAAAAGGAACTAGAAATATGATTGATATTGCAAAAAGATATGGATTAGGTGTAAAAGTCGTTAAGTATTAATTATGAGGTGTTTTATATGTTTATAGGGGATAGAGCGTGGAATATTGGCAATCCTTGGATTGAAATAGAAGAAGTAGAGATTGCTTCATGTCCTTTTAAAGAAAGTAGCACAGGAGTTGTATATTACGAAACAAGAGGAATTACGTTTCCAGGAAGCAGTGCTGCAATAGCGACAGATTTGTTCAAGTCAAAAGAAGAAGCAATCAAAGAAATAGAAAGACGAAAGAATAAGAAAAAAGAAGAAATATCAAACCAAATACATAGCCTAGAAGATTTGTTAAATGTTATGTTTGCGAGTATGTATTGTGCAGAATATGTAGATTACGAAAAAATTGAAGTTGTAAAGCGTAAAGCAAAAGAATTATTAGGAGTGGAGTTGAAGAAATAATGAATAAAATTAAATGGTTTTTTATGAGCAGATACAAAAAGCTTTTATATGAAATCGAGGTAGCGAAAGAAAACGAACAAAGGTTGCGTTTAAAAAATGGAATTGTTTTGGATTTCACTAACTATGAGTGGAATTGGAACAGGTGTTATGGACGGTTATCAACAGAAGTTGGTAAGTATTATCTTATCTCAAGACGCTTTCCTACTGGAAATAGAAAAATGGAATTGGTTAAAGCGGATGGTGAAGTAATTCATTTTCCTGAGTTTACAACACATTACATGGTGTTAGATATCAAACCTTGTTATAGATGATTGATTTAAATAAAAAATAAATGAAGAGAAAGAGTTTGTTGTATAGTTTAATGCAACAAGAAGATAAAAAGTAAATTTTGAAATAATGAGGTGACATATGAGAAAAGTAGTTACATACAAATGCGATTATTGTGGAGAAATGTTTTTTTCGGAAGAATCCTGCTTAGAACATGAAAACAAACATGTTAGAGCCAAAAAAGTAATTAAAATGTTAAATGAAGGAAAGACGTTTAAAGAGATTAGAGATGAATGTGGGGTTTTTCAAAACATTTCAGAAAATCTTTACAACGAAAACATTTTTACATTGCCATAATAGATAATTATTTTTAGATGTCGCATTAGTAACAAAACATTGATTCTATTTAAAGAAAAGGAGATATAAATATGATTATATATGGCGGTGGAATTGTAACTAGAGATAGAGCTGTTCAAACAATGAAATGTTCTAGTTGTGGTAAATATTTGGGGAATAATGGTTGGGAAGGTAAAAAAATGTTCGATGATGTAAAAGAAAAAGGATGGAAGTATTGTCCTTATTGCGGAGAGATATTATATGAATAAAGAAAATACAAAGTTAAAAATTATTAAAAAATGGGAAGAAATCGAGACAGAATTAAATAAAAAAGAAGTAAAGACAATGTATGACGATAATAATATAGAAGATATTTGTTTTAAATTGATATGTTATTATATGACAATAACAGAATTGTTCGATAGGGCATTGACTGACGAAAGAAGCAAAAATGATCCGACAGAAGCTTTTATTGATTCAAATCCTACAATTAAAAATTTATCTAAAGAAAACGCATTTTTTACCTATAAAACATTATCTAAAATTGCAAAAAGTAAATTTAATATATCGCTACACATATTTTATGAGAATCTCAAAAAGCAAATTAAAATCAATAAATTTTCTGCTCAAGGTTGGATAGATCAATATAACTTTCTATGCGAAAACGGAGAAATGGATTTTATCAAGGAGTGTTTATAAATGTTAATAGCGAAATTAAAACCAGATTGGTCTACTTGTAGAAACTGTTTAGATATGCAAATAGAATATGGACAAGTAGAAAATTGTAAAAAATGTTCTGTCAATAAAGAATGTCAAATTATCTCAACTGGATCAAGTTTTTGGAGTGGAGATTATGCAGTAGTTTTAGTTAATGGAGAAATGAAAAAAGTACCGATGTCAAGATTATATGATATTAAGGAGAAAGAATAAATGAAGGTAGCAATTGATTTAGAAAATTTAGAAGAACTTGTTTTGACTACAATGAACAATAATATCAAATCAGTAGTAGAAAGCCAAGTTGAGAAAATTATAAGAAAGAAAACGGATGAAAGTGTAGAAAAAATTATCGAAAAAACTGTTTCTGAAAAATTTGAAAATTATGTAAATGATTACATAATGAATACAAAAATAAAAACAGGTGGCAGCTATTGGAGTGATGAAGAGGAAAAAGAGTATACTGTAGAGCAGTTTATCAAAAAGGAATTAAAAGACAGATTAGAATCAAAAACATTAAAAGTAAAAAGTAGAAATTCTTCTTATACCGAAAGTGTTTCTTTTGAGGAATACATTAATAAACAGTTTGATTTTGATGAAATGATTAAAAACGACTTGGATAAATTTATGGATGATATCCGTAAACAAGTAAATAAAACCATGAAAGAAGTTTTTGATACATCTACAAAAAATATGCTTTCTAATTCTGTATTGAGTATTTTAACAGCAAATGAAACATATAGACAAATTGAAAATAATATTAAATGTATTGCTGATAAGAGAGAATAATTTTATGGACGAATGGATTGAACATAAAAATAGTTATGAGGAATGTGAGTATATAAACCAAAGCTATTATGAATATGATACTGGTTATACTGAATATGAATGCCTTTTAATCGGTGGTGGATGTCGATGTTTTGGTGGTTGTATAGATTCAGGATGTCCGTTAGCATTTAAATATAAAGTGGAATAGTAGGTGGTGATTATATGAAGTATAAAGTTGGAGATAAAGTTAGGATTCGTAAAGATTTAAAAGTTGGAGAAAGATATGATGGCGTTATAGTTAGAGAAGAAATGATCGAATTAGTAGGTAAGACTTTAACCATTTCAGATGTTCATAATTTTGGCGAAGATGATATTGATTATTACTTAAATGAAGATGAAAATTGTTATTATTGGACAGATTCTATGTTTGAAGATGCAATGACTAATGCAGATAAGATCCGGAATATGAGCGATGAAGAACTGGCTGAGTTTTTAAGAACTGCTTCTTGGGAAGAAGGAAATAACATGTTTACATGTGATGGTATACCAAATGATGTATGTGAAGAAAGTGATTGCAAATTATGCAAAGGGTTTTTATGGTGGTTGCAGCAACCAGCAAATTTATGATGAAAAATTTATTTCAAAGGAGAAAAACATAATGGTAACTAAAGAATTAGGGAAAATCACTTTCGCTGAATATGGAACTATTAGAGACTACCCGTCTTGGATAGGTTTACAGCTCGGCTTTCGTATGGGCGGAAGTGCTGTTATGGATGGCGGAAAATATACTGTTAATATTAGTCCAGAAGCCAAATGGAAAGAATTGAACCGAGAGGCAACAATCACAAAAACTATCGAAGAAGTTGACCGCATATTAAAAGATGCAAAAGTAAATTATGTATCTGAGTTAGAGAATAAACCAGTTGAAGTAACGATGGAAAATAACACATTTAAAGATTTCAGGATTCTTACTGAGGTGTTATAGATAGGAGGAGTAATGACAAAAGAAATCTTTAATAAAGCACACGAACTGACAGACGATATCTATATGATTAAATATCATTTAATAAATAAGCACTTGATCATAATTTCAACATCATATCAGACAGAAGCTGTTATGTCATCAAGATTTCAAAAGGAATTGATCGAATGGCTAGAACAGAAATTGGAAGAATATCAGAAAGAGTTTGATGAGTTAGGGTGTGAGTAATATGTTTTTTAAAACGAAGAAAAAAGAAAAACAAAATACATTTATTTATTGTCCGAAATGCAATACCGAATTAGTTAAAAACGGCTTGTTCATAAAGGATGAGGATGGAGTGCTCGAATACGGATGCCCGAAGTGCGGAACAACATCTTTTTGGGATTTTAGTTTTCCGGCTCCGTATTTAAGAACGTGTAAAGATTGTATACATATACATGATAATGATTTTGGCTCACCTTATTGTGAAAAAGAGGTAAACAAAAAATGTAGTCCACATACACAAAAAATGTTTGATGTGCGAGGATGTGAATATTGCAACACCGGACTTCCTTTTGCATATGGAAGAACAAGCTCTCAAGGAATCTCTATTCAATATCCAAATGAATTAACTGCTTATGCGTATGACAAAAATATAGCTACTGTGAAAATTAAATATTGTCCTATGTGTGGCAAGAAATTGAAAGAGGATGATACAAGGTGAAATATTACATTATCGAAGACACAACATGCAGTATTGGAGATTATAATTCGCATATATTGGTTAAGGCAACAAATAAAAAAGACGCATTGGGGAAAATGTGGATTGCTTTAGGATATGATAATCAAGAGCAAGATATTGAGAATGGATATAAACCTCATTACAAAAAAGAGTTTAGTGTAAAAGATATTGATAGTTGGTTTAATGAAATGAAATTAAATGATTTGGTAGCGATAATTCATTAAGAAGGGTTGTTAAATATGAATAAATTATCAATAAAAATTACTTCAAGGAGGAAATATGCATCAATATAAGTGTCCAAAATGCGGAAGCAATCAATGTATTGCTTTTACATCTAAAGTTCAGTATCCATATTTGAGAAATTTTGAATGCTTAAATTGTGGATACAAAAGTAGAAAAGTTGAAATGCGTAAAATGATATGTAAAACACATAAACCAGATTGGGAAATCGAATTGAAAAAATTAGAAAACGAGTGGAGCGATAAAATAGATAAATAATGAATTAAATAAAAGCTGGATTTCAAATTGCGTTTTAAAAGGAGATACAAATGAAACCTAAAATTGGGAGAAAAATATATTGCATTTATGGTACAGGAATCATGGTAGACCATGTTGGTTTTGTAGGAAGAGACAGTTTTATAGTTGATAGTTATGGAGTTTGTACAGAATCAAATAGCTGGGAATGGGATTATGAATTGTACGGTGAAAAATGGTTTACAAGTTTATCCAAAGCTAAAAAGAAACTAATTGATATGTATAAAGATAGATATGAAAACAAACTTAAAATAGAAAAAATTGAAGATAATTGGTATGCACTTGAGTTTTGTTAATTGAAGGAAAAGGTGAAAATGGATAAAGATTGGAACTCGATTAAAAAAGATGGTCTTCCAGAATTAGAAGAAATTTCAACAACCAATTTCAGTTCTATATATAAAAGTAAAGAAGTTCTAATTCAAACCAAACGAGGTGAGCGGTTTGTAGCATATTGTAGAAAAGAAGTGTACGAGAATAAGAAATGGAAAGATGAAGTTTATTGGTTTACACACGGAACTGGTGGAAGAAAAATGAGGGTGATGAGTAAGGTTGTTGCTTGGATGGAATTGCCTGAAAAGTATAAAGGAGAATAATATGAAGAAGAAACCAATAATGATGATAGTTTTTACTGTTGTATTATTATTCGTTGGGTGTAGTAGCATGACTGTGTATGAAAATACAATAGAAGCAAAAGATGAAGAAATATTTATTGTTGTAGAGGATAATTGGGAGTACGATATCGTTTATGACAGAGAAACAAAAGTAATGTATACATATTCAAAAGGCGGTAATGGATATCGTACTGATTATGACAATAGAGGCGTATTTACTTTATTGGTTGACGAAAATGGAAAACCAAAGTTATGGAATGGTGAGTAGATAACTGTAACAAACATAACACAAGGTTAATTCAAGAAATTTTCCAAAATGAAAAGAGAACAAATAACTGCGAGGTGATTACAATACAGATTTTAGCAGAAACAGAGTATCAGGATTTGTATAGAGTAACTGATGGTGTGTTACTTGTTGTGAATAAATTTATTCCGATGGGGATTGAAGGAGAAAAATATCCAAGAGTTTATTGGGATGACAGAAGTAATTCAAGGGTTTATGACAAAGGGTGTCAAAAAGAATTAAAGAAGTTAATTAAAGACTATGAACATAAATTTGAACCAAAATGGAAATTGTCAAAAGGAACAGTTTTGTATAATGGCAGACCCGTTGTTGCTACAAAAAATGAAGAAGATTTCAAGTATGAACTTAAAACAACTG
>OCAV01000878.1_pt1 | contig 22607 bp, 16 predicted proteins | sample 1538331 | NCBI WGS metagenome assembly OCAV01 (sample SAMEA2580297, study PRJEB22360) | human gut metagenome | biome: human gut; feature: human-associated habitat; material: faeces | place: Denmark | collected 2008/2010
TTTTTACTGCCGGCTGCCATTCTCCTGAATGTTTTGCTGATGATTAATGTGATTTCCGCGTCAAACGAAGTCTATGTCTCTCAAATGGGCGGCTTTTTCCGACATCTGAAGCTTAATTTCTTTTTGGTTCTGCTGGGGGTTTTTGCCTTCATCGCCGTTTTGGGCAGCCAGTACAGTGTTGAGTTAAAATATTATTACGGCGTTTACGGCTCGTGGCGTTGGCTCATATTTTTCGAGATATCTTTTGGGGAGAAGAAAATGCCGACGAACGTGTCGCCGCCTTGCTTCAGAACGTCGGAGCCTTTTATTGGCTGCCGCTGGGCTGCGGCTGCATTGCCGTGGCATATCTGCTCCGGAATGGTCAAACGATTGTAGAAATCGCCGCTTTCGGCTGCTTTGTCCTCCTTATGCTCCTCGGCATAACGCGTGTTTTCAATCGTTGGGCCGACAATGAAACCATACAGGATATGGATGTCTGGGAGCTTTTGTATCATTACCTGTTGTTGACGCCGCTGCGCCTGTTGGGCCGAATTCTCTGGATTGCCGTTGATTTTGTGGTCATTGAGCGCACCATAATAGGTTCAATATCTCAGACAACCCGCTTTTTTGTCGGAGGACTGCACCGTATTCAATCAGCCCTCTGGCTGAATTATTTGCTGATGGTAATGCTGGGGTTGGCCATTGTCATTTTAACGATAGGATATTACTGGTATGAATAGTCCTTTTGCTCTTTTGTCTCTGATTGTTGCCATTCCGTTTTTTGGGCTTTTGTTTGTGCTGACCGCCAAAGATGATGAAGAAAACGTCGGGCGCAACGCTTTTAATGTCTGTGTCTTTTCAATTTTGGCCAATATCATTTTGATTTGGCGAATATTTATGATTATTGACGAAGACAGCCCTGTGCTCCAGCTGCAGGAACATTTCCAATGGCTGGCAACGCCGCGTATTGATATTCTTTTGGGAATAGACACCTTTTCCCTGCTTTTGATTTTGGCGGTGCATCTTGCGGTTCTGATTGGCTTGTCCGGAGTACGGCGCGATACCTATAAACAAAAGTCGTTAATGGTCTTTACCCTGTTGTTTTTAAGTATGTCGACCGGCTTTTTTGTTGCTGCCGACATCTTCTCCTTCTATATCTTTTTTGAAGGTATGTTGCTGCCTTTGTTTATGATTACGGGTATGTTCGGTGCGGTAAAAAAGCAGGGGCTGATTTATCGTTTTTTCCTGTATAACTTTTTGGGGGCGATGCTGTTGTTCAGCGCCATTATGCTGATTTACCATTATCATGGCGCGCTCACTCTCAAACAGCTGCGTCATTTGAAAATAGCGCCTCAGGTTGCTTATTATATCTGGGCGGCGGTATTTCTGTCGTTTCTTTCGCGGATACCGATTTGGCCGTTTCATTATTGGATATCTTCGATTAATGCCGGTATCCGTAATCCGCTGGCATTCATTATTACGGTTTTGATGCCGCTGACCGGAATTTACGGTTTCCTCCGTTTTCTTCCGGATTCAATTCCTCAGCCGGTAGAATATTATCTGACCTGGATTAACGTCATCGGCGTGGTCACAATGCTCTTTATCGCTTTGATAGGTTTTATCAATAAGGATTCCCAATATAAGGTTTTTTCATATATCACGGTATATTATATTATGTATCTGCTGGGTGTCTTTATGCACGATAAATTGATTTTGTTGAATATTGGCTTCTCGTTGTTCAGCTTTATCCTTATTGTCGCCACGCTGGAGGTGCTGGCAAACCATATTGCCCGCAAAGAAGAAGCCTACGACGTTTCCTCCACCGGCGCATTATGTAGAGTCCGCAGACTGTCTTTTGCCTATTCCTATCTGACCATAGCGGCTATCGGTATGCCGTTGTCAGCCGTTTTCCTGAATAATTTTTTGATATTGTCCCGGTTGCTGGCATCAAATATAAAGATGGGTATGGTTTTGATTGCTTCGCTGGCTCTGGTCGGCGGAACGCTGTTGCAGGAACTCTACAAGCACAAAACCGAAAATCCATCCTGCCCGATAAATCAGGATGATGACATTTCCAAACCGATGTTCGCTTTTATGCTGTTTATAATTTTTATTCTGTTAATGTCGTTTATCAAACCTCTGTGGTTTGTGGTTGATGCCTAAAGGAGCCTGACAATGCTGCAAAATTGGTTTATTTTAATGCCGGAAATCAGCCTGCTGTCATACCTTGCGGTGGCCGCCTTGGTTAACCGTTATCGCGCCGGCAAAACCGCAAAAACTTTTTTTACGCTCAGCAAGTATTTCTTGCTGGCCGCATTGCTCGGCACCGTCGTGTTTTACAATCTCAGCGTTTTTCCCTGCTGGATGAAAAATACGCCGTATACGACGTTGTTTAAGGTTGTGATTTATCTGGTAGCTTTTGCCTGGTTTTACTTGTCGTCCAAATGGTTTCTGAACAAAAACCGCTCGTCTTATCGGTTTTATTCTTTGGGAATGACGGCGTTGCTGCTGTTGGGAATTTTAATTTCCGCTCAAAATTTTCTGCTTGTTGCCGGCGTTGTTCCTTTGTTGTGCCTCATAAATTATGCTTTGCTGCGTCTTCATTGGGATGAAGACCGGATTATCGAGATGTCGCGCCTCTATCTCTTTTTCGCTTCGCTGTTTTGCCTGCTTTTGTGGGGGGGAGCCGTTTTGCTGTGGACGGAAGTACAAAGCTTTGCTTTTGCCGATATTTACGATTACTATAACGCCGGCCGGCCGATGACCCTGGTTTCCTATGCGGCGGTAGGTATGATTATGTGCAGCTTGTTTTTTATGCTGGCCGTGGCTCCGTTTCATTCTTGGTTTGTCGGAATTGTCAGTGTGGCGATTTTGCCTGTGTGCGGGTTTATAACTCTGGTGCCGCCGTTTGCCTATTTGGCCTGTTTGATAAATTCCATGGTAAACATTTTCTGGACGGCGGGAGAATTTATCAAACCGGCTTTGTTGATTTTTGCTTCGATTTCGCTGTTTATCGGCGCCCTCTCGGCTAACGGGGAAAAAAATCTGCGCGAACTTTTTGCGTTCAGCAGTATTTATCATATCGGCTTTCTTTTGTTTACGATAGTCAGTTTCAATGACAACAGCGTTTTGAGCGCCTTTGCTTATATGATGGTTTATATTTTGGCAATGGCCGGAGTTTATACCGTATTTCTGGGGTTGAAGAGCCGGGGCGACTATCTGACCGACCTCTCAGACATTGACGGATTGTCGGTTTCCAAACCGTATCTTTCTGCCGCACTGCTCGTTTTTATGGTATCGCTGGCCGGCATTCCGCCGATGCTTGGTTTTTTGGGAAGACTTTCTGTCATCAACAATCTGGTGGTGGAAGAACGCTGGGGAGACGTGGTTGTTTTGCTGGTGTCGATGCTGTTTATGGCAAATGCCTACCTTCAGGTTATTCGAACCGCTTACTTTGAGCCGCTTAAAAAGTCGTTTGACCGTACCGATAAGGCGATTTATATCTGCCTGTTTGTCAATTTGGTGCTGGTAATCATCTCAACGCTCAATCCCGGCTACCTGCTGCATGATGCCGAACTGATATTGAATGGGATTTTCTGAAATGACGGATATTTTAGGATGGGAATGGATTGACTTTGACGAACTGGGTTCCACCAATGACAAGGCGCGCGAGCTCACCGCAGAGCCTCCGGCAAAACGTTTTGTGGTGACGGCCGAAACCCAGAACAAGGGCAGGGGGCGCCGCGGCCGCAATTGGGTAGGCTTGAAGGGAAACTTGTTTTCGACTTATGTTCTCCCGTTAGATATAAGATTGTTGGGACAGTTTGTTTTCGTCATATCATTAAGTTTGCAACAGACGATTAAGGAGATGGCGCCGCAGGCTGATGTAAAGTTGAAGTGGCCTAACGATGTTTTGGTAAACGGCGCGAAAATTTCCGGGATTTTACTTGAAAAAGGCGAAGGAGAGTATATAATCGCCGGCATCGGAGTAAATATTATTGCTGCTCCCGGCGCCGCCTCCGGTTTGCTTTATCAGGCAACGAGCCTGAAAGAGGCCGGCATCGAAACCGATCGTGTTTCTTTTTTGAAAGCTTATCTTAAACGGTTAAACGGTTTTCTTGAACTATGGGAGCATCAGGGCTTTGTTGCCGTCAGGGACTTATGGCTGCAAAACGCCCGGGGGCTCGGAACCGAAATTACGGTGACGACGGAAAAAGAAGTAAAACGCGGCATTTTCAGGGGTGTTGACGACGACGGCTTGCTGCTGTTGGAGGAAGCCGGCCATCTGACGAAAATTTATGCCGGAGACGTATTTTATAAAGAGGAAAAGTAAAAATTTATGAGTGAAAACACCGAAACCCAGTTGGAATTGTTTGCCTTGCCGGAAATCAGCCGGCCCCGGGAAGCGGCGCCGATGCAAAAAGAATTTAAACCCGTTCCCGGTTTTGACCGGCCCGGTATCCATTTTGTCGCTCTCGGCGGTGCGGAAAAAGTCGGTATGAATATGTATGCCTATATTGTAGACAACCGCATTATTGTGGTCGACGCCGGTTACGATTTTCTGAATGACGATTTTCCTGGTATGGAATTGGGACTTGCCGACGCTTCGTTTCTTGAAAATTATCGGGAAAACATAGAGGCTTTGTTCATTACCCATTCGCATGAAGATCATTTTGGTGCCATTGCCCATATCTGGCCCCGGCTGCAGTGCCCCGTTTATGCTACGGACTTTACGCTCGGCCATATCAAACCCCGGCTGAGGGAATATAATCTTGAGGGCGTTGTGCCGTTAAATTCGGTAAATGACAGCCCGGTGGTAAAATTGGACAGTTTTGACGTTGAATATGTGCCTGTTGTCCATTCATTGCCCGAAAACGCCGCATTGTTTATCAAAACCCGCTACGGCAATATTTTTCACGCAACCGATTGGCGCTTTGACAATTGCGGCATCGGGTTTATGAAGACGGACTATCCTCGCCTGGATGAAATCGGCAATCAGGGCGTTGAACTTTATGTCGGCGATTCAATTCATATGGCGCATGACCACGCGGAACCTTCGGAAAGTGAAATCCGCGAAAGCCTGATGCAGTTGGTGCCCAAGTTCAAAAACACCTTGGTGGCAACTTGTTTCGCTTCCAACATTGCCCGGATGGAAAGTTTGATTTTGGCGGCACACGCTGCCGGCCGTACCCCGGTAATTGCAGGAATGAGCCTGATAGAAAATATGCGCATTGCCAAGGAATGCGGTTTTCTGCCGGATTTGCCGCCGGTAGTCGAGGCCAAACAGGCTAAAGACATTCCGCTGGACAAGATGTTGTATATCTGTGCCGGTTCGCAGGGAAATTACCGCAGCGGCCTTACGCGTATCGTCAATGGCGAAAACAAGGATATCCGTTTAGGACAGGGGGATGCCATCATCTTTTCCTCACAGATTATTCCCGGCAATGAACAGAAAATAGAACGAATGCAGGAAAAGCTGCGGGATGCCGGCGTTGACGTTATTTCTTCTGAAGAATATCTGGTTCACACTTCCGGACACGGCTGCAAGGAAGACATCAAACGTATGCTGGAACTGGTGCGTCCTCGCGTTATGATTCCGGTTCATGGCGACAAGCGCGACATTCGCAAGCAAAAACGCTATGCTTTGGAACTGGGCGGAAGCGTTCGTCAGGTTGTTGTCGCCCGGGACGGTGATGTGGTCAATATCCTGAACGGCGCTGCCGAAATTATCGGCGAAGTTCCGACGGATGAACTCGGCGTTGACCGCAAACAGGTTATCAGCCTGAACTCTCAGGTCGTCAAAAACCGTAAACGCATAGCTTTTAACTGCAGTTTGTATATCAGTGTCGTCCTTGGCGAAAATTGGGAGGTTGAAGATTTGCAGATTTCTTCAATCGACATTCTGGATGAAAAGGATTTTGCCGCGCTCGCTTCGGAAATCAAGGCGGAAATGCTAAAGTCTATTCCTTCGGAAGTTGTAAAGCTCAATTATCGGGCACCGCAGATTAAAGAGTACATTCAGGCCAAAATCCGTAAAATGGTATACAAGGCGACAGACATCAAACCCGTGACTTTTATGCATTTTTACAAAAAAGGCCTGATTGATGCTTCCGTGTGCGGAGAAACGGATATCTGACAAACTGCCCGGCAATGCGTACACAAGACTGAACCGCAAGACTTTGTCATTGGGGGATTAGGTTTCGTGATAATGTCAGACGACGCGTTATTTAAAGTTTTCGATTTTTAAGTTGCGCAAAGCCGCAACGGAAACGTTTGAAGTCCTGTTTTCAAAAGCTTCTTGGGTTTCGGTTGTTTTTTCGCCTTTCTCGTTAACGGTTTCTCTCGGCTTGTTTTTGTCTTCCATAATTTTCTTCAAGCGGGAAAGGCGTTCTTCTTTCGTACTGCTTTTCTCAGCATCTATCGACCCGTGTTCAATATTATGCTGAAGGGCTTTTTCCATTGCGGATTGAAAAGAGATTTCCGCTTCGATGATTTTTTGCTGTTCTCCCGAATTTTGAGCCTGCAACAGCGCTTTTCTGGCAGCGGAGACTTCAGCGGCCATTTCGCGTTTTTCTCTCAGCAGTTTTATTTTCGGATTCACGTCTTCCAGCAGTTTCAAGTCCGGCGCGTCTCGCAGCGGAACTCCTTCTACTGCCGCCGCCAGCACCATATTGGCGGCGAATTTGCGGTCTTCTGCATTGTTTAAGTCCAGCGGACCGATGCTCAAAGCTTTGTAGCCGGCTGCTCTGGCGCTTTTGGCAACCAAAACGAAATGTTTAAATTCTTCGCTGTCGACATCGACGCTGTTAGCGCCTGAAATGGTTACTTTGCCGTTTACGATATTGTTGTCCGCATTCTGTTGACTGTCATACAAATTGTATTGTTTGGGCTCGGTTTCATCAGCTTTGCAGATAATGTTATGTTTTTCGCAGCAGTTGCCCAGTTCAATAGCCAGTTTCTCGGCACGGGTAAGCTCGCGTTGGCTGATTGTAACCGGCTCGTTTTCTGTCGTTGTTTGATTGTCTTCCCGCATCGGCTGCGTGTCAATATGCTCATCGGAACCGGAACTTGTGTCGGCTGCCTCTTGCTGTTGGCGGTTCCCGTCGTGCTGTTCGGCAAAACGGGCAGCTTCTTCCTCCGTCATATTTTCAAAAACTATGTTTTCTGCCGGCGTTTCCGCTTCTGCCGCAGCCTGATTGTTTTCTTCCCGTTCGGCGGAAGCTTGAGACTGCTGCATCAAGTTCAAAGCCGTTCGTCCGGCGGCAATTGCATTATGCTGGTCTGCCGTCAGCGAGTTTTTCGGTAGTCTTTCCAACATTTCGCAAATGTTATTTATGCTGTTCAGCTCTTCCGGCGTTTTTACATCGTTGACTTTGGCCAGACGTCCGAGACATTCGGCTAAAAGCTGATTGCGCTGAGTGTCATAGAGATTGTGATTCATCTCCGGCGGTTCAATATCCGGAGCAGAAGAGCATGCCCGGCCGAGACCGAAATTGTTTCCCAGTTTCAGCAGGTCGCTGTTGTTGATTTGATTAAGCCGAAAACCCGGGTGCTTCAACATTGCCGAAGCATGAGCACGTTTCAGGCCGTTAACGGCAAGCTCTTTTTCTTCGCGTTTCCAGTCGTCCCGTTGCATCAGGGCGTCAAGCTTATTGTCTAAACTTTCGGTAATATAAGATGTTATTATTCGATTGACGGTAATAACCTCTTCTGCCTGAGCAGGATGCGTTGTCTCGTTTGCCTTTGGCGTTTCTTGCTTTTCGGGTCTGTTCAACACTTCTTGCTTGAAAGCGCGGCGCTCATGTTTCTTTTCTGTTTTGGTTTGCAAATCTTGCGCTTCTTCTTTCTTTGTACGTTCTTCCGCCCATGCTTTTGCCTGAGGAAGCAAGTCTTTCAAAATTGAAAAATCATATTTGATTTTGTTGGCTTTTGCATATTCCTGCACCAGCCTGATGTCCTCCAAACCGATTTCATCCTGAGGATTTTTCGCTTCTTCTTTCTTGGTGCTTTCTAAAGTCGTGTCTTTCTGTTTCTTTTTCTGATTCCTTTTATCTTCAGTTTCTAAAGCGGCAATGTCGTGTTCCAGGCTTGTTACAATTCCCGTCAGCTGTTGGATGTCTTTTTTGTTTCCGCCGCTATTTTCATGTATCTGCCCTGCAATTTTGACAATTGTTTTCAGGGCTTTGATTTCTTCAACTCCGTAGCCGGAGGCCTTTTTGTTTTGCAAATAAGCGGCAACCTTTTGAATACCGTCATTCACCAGGCGCAGGGTTTCCTTGTTGGTATCCGTGCCGGTAAAATGAGGAACGCTCACATTTTTATTGATGTCTTCAATAAACGTGAGAAGGTCAGAGGGTTGGCATTCATTCAGGTCAACTTTGCCAATGTGTTTGAGGGTGTATTCTTTAACCGCCTTTTTATAGGCGAGAATACCTGCGGTAATGCTGAATGCTTTGCTGTCACCCCGCTCAAGCGCGGCCTGCTCGGCTTGGTTGCTCTTTTGTTCCGCTTTTTGTATCTTTTCTTCGTAACTGTAATTTTTCATTGCCAAACTCTGTCCGGATGTTCTCTCTAGCTAAAGTATAGCTTAAATGTCTCTTTTCTGCAATACAAATTTGGACAAAATTAAAGTTTTTGTTTGAGGTTTTTGATTCGCACCAGCAAATCATCGATTTTTAACCTGAGTTTGGCGTCTTTGGCGTTATTTTTTGCTTGTTCGGCCTGTCGTTCGGCAATATCTTGTGCACCGATGCGCAAAGAGTGCTCTGCCGCCGCATAATTTGCCGCAGCCTCGTTGCCGGCCATTCCGTATGCCCGCGACAGCAATAGCCAGCTGAATCCCAGCGGGCGGGAGATGTTAGCTTTGTTTAACAGATTGATTGCTTCCTGAATTTCATTTTTATCGGGCGAGTCTTCCAGAATGGCCTGCGCCGTACTGATTTGAAGCAGCGCGGAAGTCGGCATCAGCGACAGAGCCTTGCGGTAGGCGGCGACAGCCGGTTTGATTTTGCCGGTTTCCAAATAAATTTGCCCTTTTAGTTCATAAAAATAGGGATTGTCCGGTTCGCTCTGGCTCAGTTTTTCCAAACCGCTCAAAGCCTGATTGAACTTTAGAGCTTTAAAATCGGCAATTGCCCGCGCATATTGTCCTGAAATGCTTTTGTCCGTTGCCGGATATTTTTTATAAGTGTCAGCCGGCGTGTTCAAATAAGCGTAGAGTTTGGCCTTTACCCGCTCAAATTCATTTTGCAGGGGATCCGCGGCCGTCAGCGGAAACCTTTTTGCCGCTTCTTCAAAAAAGCTTATTCTCTCCCTGGTTATCGGGTGGGTTCGAAAATAGGGGATTTCTTCAATGCCGCTCATTGTGTTGCGGGTAGAAATCCTTTTCATAAAAGTCAGCATTCCTGCCGGGCTTTGCCCTGTTTTGTTGAGCAGTTTCATTGCCGCTTCGTCGGCGGAGCGTTCCTCTTGCGTACGATAACGGCTGTAATGGGTGAGGGCGGAGCTCTGGGTTCCGAGCATAACGGCCATGGCTGCGGCTCCCCCGGCCCCGCGCGCGGGAACCGCAATGGTCCCTGCCAAAATTGCCGATGCCAGAGTAACTCCCTGAAGTTCCTGATTCTTAAGTTTTTGGCGCAAAATGTGGCCGCCTTCGATATGTCCGGTCTCGTGGGCGATAACGCCGGCCAGTTCGTTGGGGCTGTCTGCGGCAATAATTGTTCCTGTGTGTACAAACAACGCGTTGCCGTCAGCAACAAAGGCATTCAGTGTCGGATCGTCAACAATATAAATGTCATTGCGGTTAAAGCGTACTTTTGCTGCCGTAAACAACGGTCGGGCGATTTTTCCCAGCAGCTGCTCGGTTTCCTCGTCGGAGATTAAACTGATGCCTTGTGCGGCAGTCGGTTTTGCAGCCATAAACGCCAAAAAGGCTAATGACAGCATTATGCTGCCGATTAGCCTTCTCCAAGTTGTATGGCGGTTAGTGTCTAACCTTTGATAAGTTTTTTCCACCAAGTTGATTTTTCCTTCACCGGTTCCCCGTCATTTTGAGGCTCTGATTTAGAATTAATATCTTCATGGCTGTTATACAAGATAACGGCTTCCTGTTTCTCGTGCGGCGGGTTTTTTTCTCCGCTGTCGCCGTTATTGTTGTTCCGGCGGTCAAAACGGTTGCGCCCGCGTCTGCGGTTGTCTCTGCGTCTGCGGCCGCGGTAATTGCCTTCGCGGTTATTCTCTTCGCCTGAGGCTTCCTCGTTTTCCTCGTTCCGGGTTTCGTTGTCGTTGGCATTTTCTTCAACGGCGGTTTCCTGTTGGATTTCCGACTCGTTTTTTTCTTCTTCCGCCGGCTTGACATTCTTTGTCCGCTCAATCCGGTAGTCGGAAATGCATTTGATGCTGTCATCGGCGCTGATGATAACCGTCATTTTGTATTTTTGTTCCAATCCGAGCAGCATTTGACGCTTTTGGTTCAGCAGATAAATCGCCGTTTCTGACGGAACATAAACATTCAGGCGGGAAGAGCGGTTTTTGATTCCTTCTTCTTCAATGCCGCGCAAAACGTAAACGGCACCGGATTCAATGGTTCTGACCATGCCCTTGCCCTGACAGTGCGGACAAACCTGATAATTGCTTTCAAAGAAAGAAGAGTGCATTCTCTGGCGCGACAGTTCAAGCAGGCCGAACATACTCATTTTTCCGACTTGAATCCTGGAGCGGTCTTTTTTCAGAGCTTCTTTCATCCGTTTTTCAACCGCATGGTTGTTGGCCGGCTCGTCCATATCGATAAAGTCGATAACCACCAACCCGGCCAGGTTTCTCATTCTCAGCTGGCGGGCGATTTCGTCGCAGGCTTCCAGGTTGGTCTTCAAAGCGGTTTCTTCCAGGTCTTTTTCTTTGGTTGCCCGGCCGGAGTTGACGTCGATGGAAACCAAGGCTTCCGTAGGGTTGATTACCAGATAGCCGCCGGATTCCAGTTGAGCGTTTGCCTCATGCAGTTTATCCAGCTGCCCTTCGACCTGAAAACGCTGAAACAGCGGCATGTCATTGTTACGGTAATGTTTGATTTTTTTCAGATTATGCGGCGACAGAATTCTGAAAAAGTCTTTTGCCAGTTTGTAACCGTCGTCGCCGGCAACGATGATTTCCGAAATTTCTTTGGTGTAAATATCGCGCAGGGCCCGCTTAATCAGGTTGCCCTCTTCGTGAATAAGCGCCGGAGCCTTGGTCTTCAGCGAATCAAGCCGGATTTGGTTCCAGGTACGGATGAGGTAATTGTAGTCGCGTACGATGTCGGCTTTGGTTTTTTCCTCGCCGGCCGTACGGACGATTATCGACATATCCGCGGTCAAAGGCAGTTCCTTGACGATTCCTTTTAAACGGTTGCGGTCTGCGGCATTGGTAATTTTGCGAGAAACTCCGCCGCTTTTAATGCGGTTGGGCATCAAAACGCAGTAACGTCCTGCCAGAGACAGATAGGTTGTTAATGCGGCGCCTTTGTTTCCTCGTTCTTCTTTGACGACTTGTACCAGCAAAATCTGACCTTCTTTGATGACGTCCTGAATCTTGCTGCGATGGAACAGTTTGCGTGCACGGATTAACTTGCGCTGCAACTCAAAATCCATTTCCAGTTCGTCGTCATCGTCGTCGTCAACGTCATCATCTTCCATAGCGTTAAAAGATGCCGGTTTTTCGTCGACTTCTTCGCTGATGGATTCTTCGGTGGTTCCGATGCTTTCGCTCATAACTTTCAACGGTTCGCCCGAAACCGCTTCGGCAGCTTCTTTGACGTCGGAGGCATCGGTCTTTTCGGCATTCTCTTCCTGAGCATGCTCCTTACGATATTTCTTTTTGAGCAGTCTCTTTTTGGTGGGATGCCGTTTGTTTGTTGTTTCGGATGTTTCCTCAGCTGTTTCTGCCGTTGTTTCCGTTTCGGCTTTGTCGTCGGTCTGAGACGGAGCTTCCTCTGCCTTTGCTTCGGCGTTTTTGGCTGCTGTCGATTTTCTGCGGCCGCGTCTGGATTCTTTTTTGTTTTCCTTGTTTTCTTGTTCAACGCTTTCGCCTGCGGAAACCGTTTCGTTTTCCTGAGGGGCTGCCGTTTCTGCCGCTTCTTCCGCTGCTTTGGCTTCGGCCTCAAGGCGCAGCTTTTCCTCGCGGGCCTTCAAAGCCTGTTCCCGGGCGGCTGCTTTCTCCTGGCGGATTCTTTCACGTTCGGCTTCACGTTCTTTCAAAGCCTGTTTTTTGTTTTCGATAATCTCGTCGACTTCCTTGTCAACTGCGTCCAACTCTTCCTTTGAAAGATTGTAATAGTCGGGGTGGATTTCTCCGAAGGCCATAAAGCCGTGCTTGTTTCCGCCGTAGTCGATGAAACAGGCCTGCAGGGAGGGTTCAACCCGCATAACTTTGCCTAAATATATGTTTCCCTTGATTTGGCGGCGATGGCAGGTTTCAAATTCCACGTCTTCCAGTTTGTTACCGTTAATCACCACAACCCGGGTTTCTTCGGGCTGGGTGTCGTCAATCAGCATTCTTTTTATCATTAATTATATCTCGGCGCCGTACCGGCTTTTTTGCAAGCCTGCACAACCAAAAAAAATTATACCGCGCCGGAGGGATGTTTAAAGATGTGGCATTAAGTTAAAAGCGATTCGCTGTCTAAAATAATGTAAATTGCCGCGGCTCAAGCCGCCGCTGAACTTTTTTAACCTCTTTAATTCCGCAAAGCCTCTATTTTTTTGCTTACGTATCGTTCTAAATAAGGCTCCACGCATAAAACCCGTCCGGCAAAATCTTGTTGCCTAAATCATTGTATAATGCACATTTTTCGTTATGATAAAACGGCGGTATCAAATTTTGGCCTTGCAATTTTCTTTTTCATTCCTTAAAAAGGCCTCATCCGATACAAAAACTTATACAATTCAAAACCAGAATATACATTTTGTTTTAAAACACAACAACAAAATATCACTTGCTGGGATTTTTGCTCATTTTAAGGGATTGGTAATAAGTCTTTTGTATAATCGCAACTATAGTCTAATGGATAAAAAGGTGAAATGTTGTCGTTTATGCCGCAGATTTTATATGTCTTAAAGTCAAAGCTGCTGCCGGTTTTCGTCGGTATGGCGCTTTGTCTTTCTGCTTTTTCTCCGGCAGCCGCGGCGGAGATTTCCTCTCTGCGCATCGGGCAGGGCATTGGCAACATTCGCGTCGTTTTTGATGCGGATTCCAAATTCGATTACAAAGTCTTTTTGCTTACCGAGCCGCGCCGCTTGGTGATAGACACCCAGAATGTCAGCGTTAATCCCAAGATAGAAAAGGTCGTTGAACCGAACAGCTTTATCACCCAGGCCCGCTTGGGCACTGCCGGTGTTGACGGTGTGCGCATCGTGCTGGATTTGCAAAAGCCAGCCGTGGTGAAAAAAGTTTTTATGCTGCCGCCGCAAAGCAATTTCAGCTGGCGTTTTGTCGTTGATTTGGAAGTGGCTTCCGAGCGGGAGTTCCGCTCCAAGGTTGGCAATGATCACGCGCTGAGCAATGACAGCTACAGCAGTGCCAAGACGGTTATTGCCGGCAAAACCTCATCATCGTCCAAAGCTTCGGCCTCAACCAAAAAGAACAAGTCGAAAAAAATCATCGTCCTCGATGCCGGGCATGGCGGCGTTGATCCCGGAGCAATCGGTGTCTCCGGCGTATATGAAAAAAACATAACTTTGGCAATGGCCCGCGAACTCAAGGAACATTTGGAAGACAAATACGGTTATAAGGTTTATATGACCCGTAACCGCGACATTTTTATTCCTCTGCGCGATCGTGTCAAAATCGCCCGGCGTTATGAAGCGGACCTTTTCCTCTCCATCCATGCCGACAGTGCCGCCAACAAACGGGCCAGCGGTTTGTCCGTATACACCCTGTCTGAAAAGGCGTCGGATAAAGAGGCGGCGGCGTTGGCCGAAAAGGAAAACAAGGCGGATATTGTCGCCGGATTGAATTTTGCCGAACATTCCAAAGAGGTCTCCGATATCCTGCTCAACCTGGCTCAGCGCGAAACGTTGAATCGTTCGTCCGAGTTTGCTACCTTTATGGTAAAGGAAATGCGCAAATCGACCCATACTTTGGACAACACTCACCGCTTTGCCGGATTTGCCGTTTTGAAGGCGCCGGACATTCCTTCCGTTCTGATGGAGTTGGGGTATCTCTCCAACCGTACCGAGGAAAAACAGCTGCAGCAGAAATCATATCGTAAGAAACTTGCTGAATCTGCCGGACGCGCAATTGACAAGTATTTTGAAAATATGAAACATGCTTCGGTATTTTAGGGTTTGACTCTCCGTAATTTTTTCTATAAAAGTTTTCTTGTGGAAAATTGCGCAATTATCGGCTGAAGTGAGAAAATTGCTTTGGCTTTTAAAATTTTTTGTACTAAATTGCATACAAACTTTTTTAATTTTTTTATAACGGGTTAATGATGTTCAAAACGCTTTCTTCTCTGCTCAGCACGTTTTTCTTTTTTGCGGTCATTGGTCTGGTGCTCATTCTGACGTCTTTCTGGAAGATTTCTCAGGAGCTTCCGGATTTTCGGCAGCTTGCCAAATATGAACCGGCGGTGACGACCCGTCTTTATGCCGGCGACGGACAGCTGATGATGGAATATGCCACCGAAAAACGCCTGTTTGTACCGGAGGAGAAGATACCCGCGCTTGTAAAAGAGGCTTTCATTGCCGCCGAAGACAAGAATTTTTACCACCATTCGGGAATTGACTTTTTCGGTATTGCCCGTGCCGTCATCGGCAATCTGAAAAACATCGGCACCGGCCGCCGTCCTGCCGGAGCGTCGACCATTACCCAGCAAGTGGCAAAAAACTTTTTGCTTTCTTCCGAGTTGTCGTATGTCCGCAAGCTCAAAGAAGCCATTTTGGCCACGCGTATCGAACAGGCCTTTACCAAACAGCATATCTTGGAACTGTATTTGAACGAAATTTATCTCGGTAACCGTTCATATGGCGTTGCCGCCGCGGCGCTGAATTATTTTGGTAAGTCGCTTGATGAACTGTCGCTGGAAGAAGTCGCATATCTGGCCGCATTGCCCAAAGGACCCAACAATTATAATCCTTCCCGCCATTATGATGCGGCAATTGCCCGTCGCAATTGGGTGCTTGACCGTATGGCCGAAGAGGGATACGTTACCGTCGATGACGCCGAGGCTGCCAAGCTTAAACCGCTGGTAACCATTCAGCGGCGCGGTGAATTTGTCAATGATGCCGAATATTTCAGCGAAGAAGTCCGCCGCCAGGTCAAAAACAAATTTGGCGAAGATGCCTTGTATGAAGGTGGGCTGTTAATTCGTACCACGCTTAACCCAAAATTGCAAAAGATTGCGTCCAAAGCCTTTCGCGAAGAGATAAAAAACTATGACCGCCGCCATGGCTGGCGCGGACCGCTTGCCAACATTCCGTTGGATGCCGACTATAAAAAAAGTCTGGCTGAGGTAGAGCTACCCGCCGGTAAAGATGACAGCTGGAGCAAAGCTGTCGTCCTTTCCGTTTCGGTAGACAAGGCGGAAATTGAAACTGCCGACGGCGACCGCGGCGTCATCCCGCTGTATGTTCTCAGCTGGGCGCGTAAAAACCTGAAAAATCAAGGTATCGGCAATGCGCCGCAGCAGGTTTCGGATGTCCTGGCCAAAGGGGATGTCGTTTTGGTGGAAAAAATTTCTCCGGCAACGGTTGCTTCCAAAAATCTGCCTGAAAATTCTTATAATCTCCGTCAGGTTCCCAATGTTGAGGGCGGTTTGATAGCGCTTGACCCTCACACCGGAAAAGTGCTTGCCATGGTTGGCGGCTATTCTTTCCGCAAATCGCAGTTTAACCGGGCTACGCAGGCATTCCGCCAAACCGGTTCCGCGTTTAAGCCGGTTGTATATCTGGCAGCGCTTGATAACGGCTATTCGCCGACCGATTTGATTTTGGATGCGCCTTTCGTCTTAGACCAGGGGCCCGGAAAACCGAAATGGAAGCCGGTAAACTATTCCAAACGCTTTTACGGCTTGATGACGTTGCGCCAGGGTATTGAGAAGTCGCGTAACCTGATGACGGTTCGTCTGGCTCAGGATGTCGGAATGAAAAAGGTTGCCGAGTATGCCAAAAAAATGGGCGTAAACGATAACTTGCCGCCGCTGCTTTCAATGGCGCTCGGAGCCGGCGAAACCCGCCTGATTAATATGGCTTCTGCATATGGCATTATGGTTAACGGCGGTAAAAAGGCTTCACCGTATTTTATTGAGCGTATTCAGGACCGCAACGGCAAAACGATTTATAAACATGACGAACGCGAGTGCGAAGAGTGTGTTCAGGACAGTTGGAAAAACCAGCCGATACCTGAGCTTAATGATAATCGCGAACAAATTGTCGATCCCTTGAGCGCATACCAGATGGTCAGCATTCTCGAGGGCGTTGCCCAGCGGGGAACGGCGGCTCGTTTGCGCCAGTTGGGCAAACATTTGGCCGGCAAAACCGGTACCACCAATAAAAATCAGGATGCCTGGTTTGTCGGATTTTCACCGGATTTGGTGGTTGCCGTTTACGTCGGGTTTGACGAACCTCGAACCTTGGGCCGATATGAAACCGGAGCCGGTTCGGCGTTGCCGATATTTAATAACTTTATGCGGGAGGCTTTGGCCAATCAGCCCGACATTCCGTTCCGTATTCCTGCCGGCATCAAGCTGGTGCGAGTCAATTATGAAAACGGCAAGCCGGCTCAGCCGGCGGATAAGTCCGTAATTCTTGAGGCTCTGAAACCGGAGTTTAACTTTAATTCGTCTGAACAGCGTGTTATCGGCACTCCGGCGGCTAATGAAAATGCCGGCGCTTCCGAAGCGGATATCTTCGTAAATGATTATGATGACAATGTTCAGTTGGGAACCCAGTATTAATTCAAGGATAAAATTATATGCGTGCCGAAATTTATGAGTTGGTTGAAACAATCAAGCAGTCGCTGGAGCTGCTGAGGAGGTCTCTTTGACTATGACAATGCTGTTCTTCGCCTTGATGAGCTGAATGCGCTGACGGCTGACGCTTCTTTGTGGAACAATCCGACACAGGCGCAAAAGCTGATGAGCGAAAAAAACAATCTGGAATTTAATCTGGATAATTTCAAACGGATGCAGTCGGCACTAAATGATTTGGCCGATTTGGCAGAACTGGCCGAGGCCGAAAATGACGAAGCGGTCATCGGCGATGTTCTGGAACAGTTGTCGTCGCTTCAGGCAGAGGTTAAGCATGGTGAACTGGAAGCTTTGCTTTCCGGCGAAGTAGATGCCAATGATGCCTATCTGGAAGTCCACTCCGGCAGCGGCGGAACCGAGGCTCAGGACTGGGCGGAGATGCTGCTGAGAATGTATACTCGCTGGGCCGAAGCGCATAAATATAAGGTCGAATATGTTGAAGAAACCGAAGGAGACGTCGCCGGGTTGAAATCCGCAACCGTAAAAGTCTGCGGACATAATGCTTACGGATGGCTGAAACTTGAGAGCGGCGTACACCGTCTGGTGCGCATTTCGCCGTTTGACAGCAATGCCCGTCGTCATACCAGTTTTGCCTCGGTGGGCGTTTATCCGGTAATCGATGATGAAATCACCGTCGAGATTAATGAGTCGGACTGCCGGGTGGATACCTATCGTGCGTCCGGAGCCGGAGGACAGCATATTAACAAGACCGATTCCGCCGTTCGTATCACCCATATTCCCACCGGCATCGTTGTGCAGTGCCAAAATCAGCGCTCTCAGTTCCAAAACCGCGAAGCTGCTTGGAAAATGCTGAAAGCGCGGTTATATGAATTAGAGCTTAAAAAGCGGGAGGACGCCGCCGAAGCGGAACGGGAAGCTCAGAGCGACATCGGTTGGGGACATCAGATTCGTTCTTATGTTTTGCAGCCCTATAAGATGGTTAAGGATTTGCGCACCCAGGTTGAAACCTCCGATTGCAAAGCAGTCCTTGACGGAGATATCGATTTGTTTTTGGCCGCGTCATTGGCTGACAAGGTAGGTAATAATGTCTAAGGTTAGAAATTGTCTCAAACGCAGCGCGATTGCCATGGCAGTCATTTATGTTGCTTTTTGCGCGGCGGTTTATTTTCGTCCGCAGCTGTTTTTCTATAATCCCGTACACCGGAATTCAAACTTGGAGGTTGCCCGCAAAAACGGTTATCCGGCGGAGCAGGTCGAATATGCCGCGGCAGACGGAACCAAGCTTCTGGCCTGGTATACCAAGCCGCATACCGGTCGTCCGGTTATTGTGTTTATGCACGGAAATTCTTATAATGTCGAAAAGTTTTATCACAAGATGATTCCCCTGATGGAAGCCGGCTATGGCACTTTTATGCCGGAATACCGCGGATTTGGAAATGTTCCGGGTGTTATCACTCAGCAAAATCTCGGTACGGACGCGTTGGCCGCTGTCAAATATCTGCACAGTCTCGGTTATCAAAACCGCGACATTGTCATTTACGGAATGTCTCTGGGGTCTTATATGGCAACGAATACCGTTTATGCCTTGGGGCGGGAAGAGCCGTTTGCCGCGCTGATTCTGGAAGTTCCTTTCGACAGCCTTTACAATGTGGTCAAGATGATTGTTCCGGTGCCGCTGCCGTTTGATTTGATTGTACGGGACCGCTATGACAATTTGGACAAGATTGCCGACGTGCGCACGCCTTTGCTGATTATGGGCGGCAGCGAGGATACGCTGGTACCGGTTGTTCTGGCTCAGAATCTTTATAAACATGCGGCCGAACCCAAAAAAATGATTATATATGAAGGCGCCGGCCACAACGATTTATATAATTACCGCAATTACAAGGATATTTTGAATTGGCTTAAGGATAATGAAAAAGCTCGACGTTAAGGCTTATAAGCTGCATAAGCTGGCCGACTATATCGGCGTAATTTTCCTGGTAATGCTGCTGCTTTTTATCTGGCAGCTTTACCGGGGGCCGATTGCCATGCCTTTTCTTAAGCCTTATATCATCAAAGCGCTGAATCACGATGACACCGAATATCAGGTGACGCTGGATTCGGTTAACCTGGAGTTGGTTCGTTCAATCAAGCCTTTGCGGATTATTGCGACAAACGTTGTCTACCGCAAAACGGATGATGAAATTATTATCAATGCCCCCAAGACGTCTGTCTCTTTCAGCATCAAAGCGCTGCTTCGGGGCGTCATTGCCCCCAGCTCGATTGAGGTTATCAAGCCGACGGTATACATTTTCAACAACTACGGCGTCGAGAAAGACAAACAGGATCAGATTAATCAGAAAAAGCTGGAATATTATTTTGAGGGAATGCAGGATTTTCTGGAACGCTTTAATTCTGAAGACAAATCATACCCGGAAAGCTACATCAATGATATTGACATCAAAGGGGCGGAAGTGGAGCTTCACGAAGTCGACTTGGGGCGGAAATGGGTTCTCTCTGACGTTAACTATCGTTTTGACCGCAATCTTACCAGCCTCGAGACGGAAGTTAGCGCTCTGCTTAAATTTAATGACGTTCCCTCTTCAATAGGGGTGGAGGCCGTATATCGGCCGCTTTCCAACAAGGTGGCGCTGCAATTTTATTTTTCGGATTTGGTTCCCTCTGAGCTGATGAATATTCTGGATGCCCAAAACCGGCGCACCGCATCGTTGAAAGTAGATATGCCGCTGAACGGAAAGCTGAATGTTTTGATTAATGTTGATGAGGTGATTAAAAACAAGGCAAATTTGATAAAAGGGCTTGATGCGGCTATAGAAAAAATCCGCTTTGAGCTTGAAGGCGGAAAAGGGCACATTGATTTTGACGGAACCGGCCGACAGAATTACAATCTTTCGTCCCTGTTGCTCAGCGGTGAAATTTCAGGCGGCCTGGATAAGATTAACGTTAAAGACGCAACTTTGGACATTGACGGTCAGAAAGCGGTTCTGGATGTGGAAGCCAGCGGTTTTAACCATTATTTCCTGAAGTCTTCCCCCGATGATTTGAAAGTTGCGCTCAAAGTCGGCGTAGCTTCTGTCAAAATCGACGACCTCTATCACTACTGGCCCGAATATATCGCGACCAAAGCTTGGAAATGGTGCCGGGAAAGCCTGCTCGGCGGTCGGATTGCCGATGCTGATTTTACTTTTAATTTTGCTTATGATAAAAAATCCAAAAAATTTGCCTTTAAAGATTTGAGCGGCAGCGCAAAGGTAGAAGACGGCACCTTGGATTATCTCACCGGAATGCCGAAAATCACGGGAATTTACGGAAAAGCCGATTTTTATAACGACAGCATCAAACTGACTTTGGACAAGGGCGTTTCCGACGATGTGATTTTAACCAACGGTTTTGTTGATTTATATGAGCTTGACAAGGAAGACAACTTTGCAAAGGTCAGCCTGCTGGCCGTAGGTTCGGTCAGCGATGTCCTCAAGCTGATAGACCACCAGCCGCTCGGCTATGCTTCTGATATGGGAATTGAGCCGGACAGCATTAAGGGGAGCGCGACCACTTCTTTGGATTTGGCTTTTGAACTCAAGGAAAACCTTGAACCGGATGAAGTAACCGTCAATGTTAAATCGGAACTTCAGGATGTTGTCCTGCCCGGAATTATTGCAGACAAGTCTGTCGAAGCGAAAAAGCTTAATTTGGAAGTTACCAATCAGGGGCTGCTTATTACCGGTGTAACCAACTTTGAGGGAATTCCGGTTAATCTGCTCTGGAATGAAAATTTTGCCAATAAGAATTACAAAAGCCGTTATCAGTTGAGTTTTAATTTTGATGCCAACCTCAAGTCCAAACTGGGAATTGATTTTGCGGCTCTGAGCGCGCCCTATATTCAGGGCTCCATTCCTACCGAGGCGATTATTACGGCTTACGACGGCGGACGGACCACGATTGACGTCCGCGGCAATCTCCGCAGTTCCAACATTGACTACGCTTTCCTCGGATTTAAGAAAGTTTCGGGAACCCCCGCTTCGGCAACGGCGCTCATCGAGGTTGATAAAGACCGCCAGATAAAAATTCCTAATTTCAGCCTCTCCAAACCGGATTTCAAACTCAGCGGAAAAGTTGATTTCTATCCCGGAAATGAAGTAAAGCTGGTCGATATTGCCAACATTAAAGGGCCTAAAACCTTTGCCCGGGCAAAAATAGAGTTCATCACCAAGCCGGAAGAAAAAGTTAAAGTTACCGTTTCCGGCGACAGCTACAACCTGTCGGATTTCTTTGCTAAAGATGAACAGGAGGTACAAGCCTCCAAAGAACGCCGTAAAAAACTCAAACGTTCGGCGCCGGTCGAAGACGATAATGACACTCTGGAAGACGTAACGACGACGGATATCAATATCGCCGTAAACAGCCTGTGGACCAACAATGACGTCGCCATTCGCAATTTTGCCGGTTCGGCCAAATTGGTTCACGGTATCGGCCTTCAGGAAATGCATTTGATAGGGAACTTCAATTCCAGCCGAAAAAAAGCTCGTCCGGCGCATCTCAAGCTTGATTATATTCCCCGTCCGGACAAAGAATATTTGTTAAGCATCGAAAGCAATGATGCCGGCTCAACCATGAAGTTTTTGCGCTTATATGACTATATGCGCGGCGGAACGCTGAGTATTAATGCCAAACGGGGAGCCGATAAACGCTTCGTCGGGCATGCGAAAATCCGCGACTTTAACATCTACAATACGCCGGTTTTGGCTAAGCTTTTGACGGTTGCGTCGTTTACCGGCATGGTTAATCTGCTGACCGGCGAGGGATTGGCTTTTTCTCATTTCGACGCGCCGTTTGAATATTACAGAAAAGTGCTGCGGGTTAATGATGCCAAGGCTTTCGGCAACGTTGTGGGAATTACCGGTTCAGGCAACTACTATGCCCGTTATCAGGAGTTTGATATCAAAGGGTTGATTGCCCCGGCATACGGCCTCAACACTTTCATCGGCAGCCTGCCGATTGTGGGCAGCTTGTTAAGCGGCAAGGACGGCACCGTATTTGCCGCCAATTATAAAATTACTGGAGATATAGACGATCCGGTCATCAACATCAATCCGTTATCGGCGTTGAGCCCGAACTCATTGAAAGAATTGATGTCTTCGATTTTCGGGAGCAAAAATGAATAAGCCGCTGCCGCTTAAAATAGGATTGGATTTTCACGGTGTCATCAATGACAATCCCGTGTATTTTTCGCGCTTTACCGCAGAAGCTGTCCGCCGCGGGTATGAAGTGCATATCATTACCGGCGGTCCCAGTCACAAGGTGAAGGAACTTCTTGATAAATGGAATATCTGCTATACTGCGGTGTTTGCCATTTTGGACTATTATGATGCCCAGGGCGAAGTGGAATACTTTGAAAACGGCGAGTTCAAGGTTTCGGAAAAATTGTGGGACAGCGCCAAAGCCGAGTATTGTCAGCTGATGGGAATCAATATGCATATTGACGACAGCACCAAATACATCAAATGGTTTACGACGCCTTATTGCCATTATGATGAAAAGCGGAAAAACTGCGAAACTGAAAATATGCTGAACATAGATTTCAAACAGCCGCCGGAAAAAGCTCTCAATCAAATTGAAAAAATAGTAACCTCTTTGCAATACTATTAAAAAACCCCGGGATGTTGAG
>OCAV01000880.1_pt1 | contig 22605 bp, 18 predicted proteins | sample 1538331 | NCBI WGS metagenome assembly OCAV01 (sample SAMEA2580297, study PRJEB22360) | human gut metagenome | biome: human gut; feature: human-associated habitat; material: faeces | place: Denmark | collected 2008/2010
CGAACGTGTGCCGCCCCCCGCCTGCAAACCCATCCCCAAAGCCATCCCACAAGCCGAGGCGATCGTCATGGAGCATCCCGACAGCGCCGTGCGGCTCCTGCGGGGAATCCCCGCCCCCGCGAAGAACCTGTCCCGCCGCAACTATGCCCGCTACGCACTGATCTTGACCCAGGCGCGGTGGCTCGCGGGCGAAAACTTGACCGGCGACACGCTTTCCGACGTCGCACTCGCCTATTACAGCACCCACACGAAGGATTTTGTCCGTGTGCACAAGGCTTATTACTATGCGGCCAAGATCGCCGATCGCCGCCACCAACCCGAAATCGCCATGTCACTGCTGCTGAACAGCCGGCAGGCGCTGCCCGCGGCGGGGGAGTGGCAAAGGCACTATGTGGTGGAAACGTGGCTGGGCGTCTTCTGCGGCAAGCAACGGCTCTACGAGGAGAAGGTCGGCCACGCCATGCGGGCCTATGCCTACGCCGACAGCCTCGACAGGGACGGCTGGCGTTGCATTTCGCTCGGCGACATCGCACATGCGTACATGGGGCTCGGCAAATACGACAGCATGGAATACTATGCGCTGAAGGCGCTCCGCCTGGCCGAGGAGAAGGGGATCACCGAAAATACCTCCCAGAAATGGGCCATGCTGATCGAAAACGCCCTCCGGCGCGGGGACTATGCCGCTGCCGAGGAGTACTGGGAACGGGGATACGAATTCGCCCCCGAACGGGCCCGCTTTTCGTGGATCAAGACCAAGGCAGAAATATATAACAAGCAGGGGCGCTACGACGTGGCGCTGCGTCTAATCGACAGTTCGCGGATGATGTGCCCCGACACATCCGACCTCACCGCACGGGCGCTGTGGGCGTTCCACGCCTCGGAAGCCTACGAGGGACTGGGGCAGGCGAAGAAAAGCCTCGAAGCGCTGAAATATTATTGCAGCCTCAGGGATTCGCTCGAAGACAACATACACAGCGCCGATGTGCTCCACATCCGCGAATTGTGGCAGTACGAGCACCTCAAAGCCCGGAACACCGCCCTCGAGGGGCAGAAACAGTTCCGCGAACGCCTCGCATACCGGACGATGCTGGCCTGCGGCGCGATACTGCTGCTCGGGGCATGGCTGGGGATGCGCATATGGCACCGGACAAAACTGCGGGAAATCGCCCAGCAAAAACGCCTCATGAAGCAGGCGAACGAGCTCGACGAAATGCGCCGCAAGGAAGAACAGCTGCGCACGGCTTTCTTCCGCCAGCTCAACAGCCGCTTCATCGCGCAGGTAAAGCAGGCCGGGGAGTCGAAGAAATGCCGGATGTCGGATGAAGACTGGAAGACGATCTACACCCACGCCGACGCCGTGTTCGATAATTTCACGGTTCGGCTCCGCCACCGGTTCCCGTCCCTGAACGAGGATGACATCCGCTATTGCTGCATGGTACGCATGCATTTGTCGCAGGCCGAGATCGCCGGCGTCGTCTGCCTGGAGAAGGACTCGGTAAAAAAACGATTGAAGCGCATCCGCACCGAAAAACTGGCCTCGGCAAAGGGCGCAACACTGGAAGATGTCCTCTCCAAATTATAAAATGTCCCCCTCTTGTCCCGCCTCTCGAACATGGAACGAAAAGATAACCAGTAGGTTGGAAAATAATCCCCCCCCCGCAATATACCCCTGTATACCCATTCGGAACAAGTGCCCCGCAATTAACTTTGCACCGAATACGACCGTCGTGCCGCGACTGCCGTAAAGGAACATCCCGCGCATAGTCCGCCGGATAACGCGAACGGGCATCATTCATCCAAATTTACAATAAAAATAAAAATGCAGAAATTCAGCTACACCCCGACCAACCCCTTCAGCGGGTCGCTCTCATCGCTGGCCATCGGCGCCGGCATGGTCATCGTACCCCTGGTATATCCTTTCGGCATCCGCATCGGCCGCATGCCCATCCTGGGCGCCACTGCCACGACGATCATCTTCGTGGTCGGCGGACTCGCCCTGCTGACGTTCACCGTGCGCGAGATCATGCAGGCACGCAAGCTCATCGCTCAGGGCGGGGAAATCACCGTCGACGGCGACCTGGTCACGATTCCCGTGGTGAAAAAGGGCACCGTAACCAACGAGTCGTTCAGGCTCCCGGACGTCGAGTACACCAAATTCGATGCGGAGGAAAACGAATTCACCATCTCGCTGCCGGCCGCCCACCATGTCATCCGCGGCGCATTCTTCGAAAGCTCCGATGCGTTCGACGCCTTCAAGTCCACCTTCAAATAACAGAATATACACCACGAACAAACAACGTTTTGCAATACACGACACGTCCGCTAAGCAAAACATTTTATCAATTAACGTTATAACCGAAAAGACAATGCGACACATTTTCAAACTGCTCGCCGCGAGCGTCGCTGCGGCAACAATCTGCTCCTGTTCCTCGCTCACAGGCTATCCGACGGATGCCGAGGCGAGTTATGCCAAAGCCATCGAAATCGCAAAAAAGAGCGTCGACACCGACAAGTTCAAGGTCTATTCGCTTTCGTTCATGGAGGGTGAACCCCTGTCGGACAACCTGTTCCTCATCTCGGTAAAACTGGTCAACAAGGACAACCAGGCATTTTCGCAGTCCTACTACATGACCGGGCTCGAACCGACCGCCCTGAGCGACGTACAGCGCACGTTCGAGGCCCCCGAATACGAAACCACCGTCGGCATCGACCTTACGAAGCTCGACGCCGCGCAAATCGCCGCACAGATCGCACAGGCCAAGACCATGCTCCCCGAAGGGCACTCGTTCAAGTCGGTAGGAAGCTACCAGATCGAGGAGGATGTCCCGGCAGGCAACTCGGTATTCAACCGCAACAAGACATTCGGGAAGCAGCACACGTCCTTCGTCGTCCGCTTCACCGAGGACGGTAAGGAGACCGAGAGCAGCGCGGGCAAAACGTCGTATATCTACTACGAGGCCGAGGTGACCGTGGAACCCGACGGCACGCTTTCGATCGAAGAAAATTAAGTTTTTCGCCCGGGAGCGCGGTTTTCTCCCGATTTTTCCTAAATTTACAGGACAGATGCCCCGACAACCGGGGATCGCCATAATAAAACTACATGAAAACTACCCACCCATTCGTCGCTCCTGTCCTCGGCTCGACCCAGAGCAAGGTCAACATGGAGGCCTACGAGCAGGCCATAGACCAATACAACGAGGGCAATTACCTCGGGGCGTTCTATCAGTTGCTCGACCACCTGAACCCGGAATTCCGCACCAAGTACGGCAATGCCAACGGCACGGAGTTCCATATCCCGCACGGATCTATCCTGGTGCACATCCGCATCGCGGACGACAGGCTGCACATCAGCGCCGATTTCCTGATACTCCCCGAAAAGGGACGCGTGGCCATGCTGCGCCAGGTCGCCGACCTGAACATCAACCGGCTGATGCTGCCGCGTTTCCGCAAGGAAGACGACAGGCTGATGATGGAATACGCCTGCCCGCTGTCACAAAGCCATCCGCACAAACTGTATTTCATACTGCGCAACATCTGCCACGTCGGCGACCGCTACGACGACGAGTTCTGCACGAAGTTCGGCGCCCAACGCAGCTACGAACCGCAGGTGACGCCCTACCCGGAAGAGGAGGTGACGCGCATCTACGAAGCCGTCCGGCAGACATGCCGCGAGACGCTCGACGCGGTGAAGGAATACGAGACGGAACGCAAGTACGGCTATTCGTGGAACGTGATCGACATCGCGCTCTACAAGATCGCCTATTTCGCGCACCCGCAGGGGCAGTTGCTCAACGACCTCGACAAGGCGGTCGACGACATGGACAAGGAGCTTCCCGTGGCCGAACTGGTGGCCAAGGGCAAGGCGTTCCTCGAACGGCTGCTCGCAATGCCGCGCGAGGAGATGGCGCGCGACCTTTACCTGGTCGACACGCTGGTTTCGACCAAGCGCCGCTCCTCGCTCAACAACGTGCAGGAGAACTTCAAGGAGGTGTACCAGGAGGCTACCGAAGCCATCGAATCGGAGAATTTCGAGCGCAGCACCGTCCGCATCCTCTACAAGTTCTACGAAATGTATTACTACAACGACGTGCAGGACGACCTGAACGCCGTCGTGGCGGGGGCGCTCGGCAAGTCGGCCGGGAAAACGATGGAGGAAGCTTCGGAGATCCTGTACGAAGCACTCGAAAAAATCATGGAGGACGACCTCTCGGCGGACGACGGGGATTTCGACGCCGGGGAGCTGGGCATCGCCGGTGCGGCCGCCGCGGAGCAGGTGCAGCAGATGGCCGCCGCCATGCAGGGCGAGGTCGTGCAGATGCAGGCCGCCATGCAGGAGGCGCTGGCCAAAGGCGACATGGCCGAATACATGCGGCTGGCGCAGGAATTCCAGCAAAAAATGATGGAACAAGCCCTCGGGCAACAAAAATAACCGCTCTAAACCCGTATATCCTATGGAACAGAACAATATTTACAAGTCGGTATTCAAAGTAACCCATTCGGGCGGCTCGGGCAGTTGTTTCTACCTCAAGGCCTATGACCTTTTCGTGACGAACTACCACGTGACCGAGGGTTTCCGCACCGTCGCCATCCACGACAACGAGCGCAACCCGTACCTGGCCAAGGTCGTGCTGGCGAACCCGGCGATGGACATCGCCCTGCTGGCGGCCGAAGGGGATTTCTCCTCGCTGCCGGACATTTCGCTCGCCGAGGACGACACGCTGACGATCGGCCGCAAGGTCTACGTCGCAGGGTATCCCTACGGCATGCCCTTCACGATCACCGAAGGTTCGGTGTCGTCGCCCAAGCAGCTGATGGACGGCAAATACTACATCCAGACCGACGCCGCGGTGAACCCGGGCAACTCGGGCGGCCCGATCCTCGACGAAGACAACCGGGTGGTGGGCGTCACGGTGAGCAAGTTCACGCAGGCCGACAACATGGGCTTCGGCATCCGGGTCGAGACGCTGCACGCGTTGCTGGACACGATCGGCGACCTTGACCGCACGGTGTTCCAGGTGCAGTGCGGTAGCTGCGAGGAGCTGATCGCCCAAGAGGAGGAGTACTGCCCGTCGTGCGGCGACAAGCTGCCCGAAGGCGTCTTCGAAGAACGCGAACAGTCGCCCCTGGGCGGGTTCGTCGAATCGGCCATCGAACAGATGGGGGTCAACCCGGTGCTGGCACGCGACGGCTACGACTCGTGGCTTTTCCACAAGGGCAGCTCGGAGATACGCATCTTCGTCTACGACAACAGCTACCTGTTCTCCACCTCGCCGATCAACCTGCTACCCAAAAAGGAGGTGGAGCCGGTGCTGGACTACATGCTGAGCGAGGATTTCGGCCCCTATAAACTGGGGATCGAAGGCCGCCAGATTTACATCGCATACCGCATCCATCTCTCCGACATCACCGACGAATCGGAGGAGGAGATCCGGAAGAACATCGTCGACCTGGCTTTGCGGGCCGACGCCATGGACAACATGCTGGTGGAACGCTTCGGGTGCGAATTCTCGGAGTATTCGAAGGCGGACGCGCAGTAGGCGCCACCCGCCAAGACAAGGCGATGCCGGGCTTCCTGTGAAGCCCGGCATCGTTTATTCCGGCATTGCACAAACCGGCGCTACGAGTTCCGGAAGGGCACGGGATCAGTAAGCGGCATCACGACGGCCGGGAACGGGCACCGTGCGGGCAAAACCACGCGACCAGGGCGCCATCGGGCAGCATGCGGCCGATACCCCGCAGTACGACACTATACGGACAGGCCGCCGGCTATCGGGACGAACCCCGCCAAAGCTGGAGTGGCGGGCTACCGGAAAAGCTCCTTCAGCTCCAGCCAGAAGTCCATCGGGCGTTCGCCCCTGTCCGGGCAACAAGCGCCGATGGCCGTGGAAAGCCACGCGTAATTCTTCAGGTAACACGAAGAGAGGCGCACCTCGCGGCGCCCGCCTTTCAGCAGGTAACGGTATTCGTACACTTCGCCCCGGCTGACAAGGACGGATGTGGTGACACCGTCGAAGTCGTGCATATCATACCTGCGGGTCATGCCCAGCCCCATATAAGGTGTAACACAGAGCGTCCCGGCATCGAGGCACAACCTCACGGCCGAGCGCCGCAACTCCCCGAACACCAGCCAGCAGGAGCCGAAAAGCATCACAGCGGCAGCCAGGTACAACGCGAATGGTTTTGCCCCCGGGGCGAACAGGAGGCACAGGAACACGGCGCTGAACCCGACGAAGAGCAGGGCAAGGGCGAGGAGCATATACCCGCGCCATGAAAACCGCGACACGACGGCATTCCTGCCGGCCGCGACCGTATGGTCGCGTACGAACACCGCGCCCCAGAGCGCCAGCAGCGCACCCACCGGCACATAAAGCCACCACCGCCCGAATGACACGGCGGCCGAAGCGGGTTTTACGGTGACGACATAAGGTTCCGCGGCGAACTCCCGGCCGCCGAACGACAACCGCGGGACACAGGAATACGTGCCGGGGCCGTCACCGGCGACCCGGTAGTGGTAAACAAACTCTTCGAGGCCGTTTTTCTCGGAATAACCGGACATCAGGGGCGCCACATCCTCACCGTTCACGGCCAGCAGCGGCACCCTGCGGTCGGGCCGGCGGTCGCACGTAAGGCGCAGGATATGCCCGCCCATCCGCCGCGAGACGACCGAGTCGTATACGATCCGGCATTGCGGCTGCACGGACACCAGCGCGGGGAGTATCTTAACGCGCAAGCCGTCGCAGCGGCACGTCTGCCCGCCGACAACCGCCGTCGTTCCGGGAATAACCAGCTCTCCGCCGACCGCAGAACGGACGAGGTAACGGTATGCATGGGTTTCGGAACGGGTCATGACGCCGTCGCGTACCGAAGTCTGCGTGCCGCTCGTCCGTCCGAGTTCTCTGACCAGGGTCAGGGAGCCCCAGCAGGGCATTTCTATCGACTCGATCTCCCCGCCGGCCGTATACCACACCTCGAATTCCTGGAGTGCCCTCGGTTGCGAAGGCACGGTTTCGATTCCGAGCTCCTGGGCATGTGCAGGGGCGGCGGCAAACAGGAGGGCCATGAGGAGGGGCAGTGCGAAGCCCGGGCGGCAAAGGTTTTTTTCCATGGGTCAGGCAAGTTTTGCGGATCGGCTTCAAAGGTACGAAAAATCCCTCGTCCGGCGCAATTCGGAGCCGGTTAATTCATCGCCGGAGGCTTTGCTGCGGGATTCCCGGCAGAAGCGGGCGCGCGGCATTCGGCAGGCAAACCGGATACACGACGCCCGCAAGCGGCATTCCGCAACGAACCCGGATACACGGCGCGCGCAGAAGGAGGGCAGCCGAAAAAAGAACCCCGCAGGCCGGAACGGGCTGCGGGGCCGGAAGGCCTATAAATTATCCTGTTTGAGATGTTCGGCGAACCGGTCGATGCGGTGCAGTTCCTGCGGGATACGGATATTCTGCGGGCAATGCGGCACGCACTGGTTACAGCCGATACAGTGGCTGGCCTGGCGGGGGGTTGGGGTACTCGCCGCGTAGCCCACCAAAAACGCCCGGCGCGCCCGGCGGTAATTTTCGTCCTGCGACGAGGTGGCGACATTCCCTTCGTTGACACACTTGTTATAGTGCAGCAGGATGGCCGGGATGTCCAGCCCGTAGGGACACGGCATGCAATACTTGCAGTCGTTGCAGGGGATCGTGGGGTAGCGGAGCATCAGCTGCGCCGTCTGTTCCAGAAACTCTTTGTCGTCATCGGTCAGCTCGTCGAGCGGCGAGTAGGTACGCAGGTTGTCCTGCAAATGCTCCATGTAGGTCATGCCGCTCAGCACGGTCAGCACCCCGGGGAACGACCCCGCGAAACGGAACGCCCACGAAGCGACGCTCGACGACGGGCGCCGCTGTTTGAGATGGGCGGCGATGTGGTCGTGGACATTCGAAAGGCGCCCGCCCAGCAGCGGCTCCATGATGACGGCCGGGATACCGCGCTTTTCCAGTTCGCCGTACAGGTACTCGGCATCGGTATTGCGCGTGTTGACCTCCTTGGCGTGTTTCCAGTCCACGTAGTTGAGCTGTATCTGCACGAAGTCCCACTTGTAGCGGTCGTGCTGCGCAAGCAGGTGGTCGAACACCGCGATGTCCCCGTGGTAGGAGAACCCGAGGTTGCGGATACGGCCGGCCTCACGCTCGGCAAGCAGGAAATCCAGCATCCCGTTGTCGATGTAGCGGGCTTCGAACTCCTCCATGCCGCTGCCCATGCCCACGCCGTGCAGCAGCAGGTAGTCGATATAATCGACCTGCAGCTCGCGGAACGAATTGCGGTACATGGCCATCGAGGCTTCGCGGCTCCAGGTCGAGGGCGCGAAATTGGACAGTTTGGTGGCTATGAAATACTTGTCGCGGGGATGGCGGCTCAGCGCCACGCCCGTGGCATGTTCGGAATGCCCCCGGCAATAGGCGGGCGAAGTGTCGAAATAGTTCACCCCGTGGGCAATGGCATGGTCGACCAGCGCGTTGACCATCTCCTGGTCGATGTCGTCGCTGCCACTGACGGTCGGCCAACGCATACAGCCGTATCCCAGCAGCGACACCCGGTCTCCCGTCTTGGGGTTGGTACGGTAAGTCATCTGCCCCTGCCGTGCGCCGTCTGCCTCAGAGGCGCTTCCCGCAGAGCGGGGCTTGCAGCCATACAACGCCGCCGTCGTTACGGCGGGGCCGCCTGCCGCCACCTTTTGCTCCGCCGGCGTTACGGCGGCACCGGTACCTGCGACTTTCAGGAACTCCCGGCGGCCTATCTTTTTCTTCTCTTTCATACGTTTGAAGGATTAAACGGTACGGTGATTCTGGTGCCCTTCGACATAAATGGCGCTGAACGGACGGCTCGGACAGAGGTTCTCGCAGGCGCCGCAGCCGATGCAGCGGGCCTCATTTACGACCGGAATACGCGGGGAGTCGGGCTTCCCGGGCTCCTTATGCACCATCTGAATAGCCCCGGCGGAGCAGTGGCGGGCGCAGTTGCCGCCCTCCACGCCGTCGGTATTGACGACGCAGTTGGCGGCGATCCAGACGGCATGGCCGATCTGCACCGACGACTTGTCCTCCTTCGTGATCCGGCGTATGGCCCCCGTGGGACAGACCTCCGAACACTTCGTACATTCGGGGCGGCAGTAACCCCGTTCGTAGGACATCTCGGGTAGCATCAGCGACATCAGCTTGCCCGACGGTCTCAGCACCTGGTTGGGACACACGGCCACGCACAGCTGGCATCCGGTACAGTGCGCCTCCATATTACGCATGGAGAGCGATCCGGGCGGGGTAATGGGCGTCGTACGCCGGGGGATTTTCTTCTGCTCGATCACGGCCAGGCCGCCGTCGACCTTCTTCTCCTGCGCCCTGACCGTCGCACAGGCCATGCCCCCGACCAGCGAAAGGAACTTGCGGCGCGAAGCATCGGCCGGTTCCCCCGCCGCAACGGCCGCCTTCACGATCGCAGGTTCCACGGCATCGGGTTTGCGGCCGGCAGCGGGTTTGCGCGAAAAGGAGATCGCTCCCTGGCGGCATTTCCCCAGACAGTCCATGCAGGCCACGCAACGGCTGTAATCGATCCGGTGCGCCTTCGCGTCGATGCACGACGCCTTGCAGTTGCGGGCACAAAGGCCGCAACCGTTGCATTTCGAGGCGTCGATACGCGGCTTGAAAACCGCGAAGCGCGACACGAGTCCCAGGATCGTGCCGACAGGACAGACCGTATTGCAATAGGTTCGGCCGTTGCGCCATGCCAGCACGGCCAGCACGATGAACGTCACGGCCGTCACGGCCAGCGTCGCGGCGCCCTTGACCCAAACATCGACCGTGTAGAACGCATAGCTGCCGGCTCGCTCGGCCAGATAGGCCAGCAGGTTGTTGCCCCACAGGTAAAGGGGCGCAAAAAGGTTGGACACGATACGCCCGTAGGCGCTGTACGGCGCCAACAGGTTCGACACGGGCTTGAAATGGGCGGCCAGCGCCACGAGGAACAGCACCAGTATGCCGTAGCGCAGCCACGACAGCGCCAGCGAGTAGCGGAAGCGGTTCTTCCGCCGCCGGGCGGCCGCCCGCGACACGACATCCTGAAAGACGCCCAGCGGGCAGATGACCGAACAGTAGACCCGTCCGAAAAGCAGGGTCAGCAGCACGAGTGCCGCGACCACGCCCGCATTGACGGCCAGGACGGCGGGCAGCAGCTGCACCTTCGCCATCCAGCCGAACCACGCATGGAGCGTCCCCGTGAAATCGAGCAGCAACAGCGTGATCACCGTGAAGAAAACGGCCGCAGCCGTGATTCTGATTTTGCGTAACATCCGTTTTCGTTTATTTTGACAAATTCATTCCCCCGATCCATTTACCGACGGCATCCCGCGAGCCTTTCACGGCACTGCCGCGCACCGGCAGCCCGCCCAGCAGGGTAGCCCCGGGACAGAGCTTTTCGATGTCGTCCTCGCTGCGGCCCATGCGGCTGCCCCCGTGCGTCATGAACGGCGCAACGGTCTTTCCCGACCAGTCGTACGCGGCAAGGAACGTCGCCACGGGCGGCGCGACGGTGCCCCACCAGCAGGGCGAGCCGACGAAAACCACGTCGTATGCGCCGATGTCGGGCAGGCGCCCCTTCAGCGCGGGCCGGTATCCCCGGCCAATCTCGCGCTTGGCCTGGGCCGTAACGGCATCGTATTGCGCAGGGTAGGCGCTCTGAGGGACGATCTCGAAAAGATCCCCGTTCGTAGCCTCGGCAATCTGCCGCGCCATTTCGCGCGTGTTGCCGCTATGTGAGAAATAGGCGACGAGCACCTTTTTGCCGGAGGCCGTCTGGGCCTGCATGTCCATGGCCGGGAATAAAACCGCGACGGCCGCTATTAAAACCGATAATCTCATAATCCGTAATTTTCAATCCGTTTATACGCCGCGCCCCATGGCATAGGCCTCGTCCATCGCGGGCATCCCCTCGATGTCGCCGGCACGCCATGCCCCGACCCCGTAGACCACGCCTTTCTCGCGGGGGTCTTCGAGGCAGTCGAGCAGACCGCGGAAACACTCCACCGTGCGTTCCATCATCGGAACGCTCTCTTCGGCGGCCGTCAGGATGAAATAAAACTCCTTACCCTTCATCTCCAGGTAGCGGGCGCAGCAGCGGTCGATCAGGGTCTTCATCTGTGCGCTGAGCGTATAGAAATAGACCGGCGTAGCCATCACGATCACGTCCGCTTCGACCATCTTGCCGATCACCCCGGCCGCATCGTCTTTCTGCGGGCAGGGCCCGGCACCGCCGTAGCAGGCACCGCAACCCGTACAATAGCCGATCCTGCGGTCTTTCAGGAAAATCTTTTCGACCTCGTGTCCGGCCTGCTGCGCACCCGCCATGAAACGGTCGCAGAGCCGGTCGGAATTTCCCCCGCGCCGCGGGCTGGAGGAGAGTATCAATACTTTTTTCGCCATAATCTTCATCTTCGTTTATTCTCTCCCGGGCGCCACTTCATTCAGGCAGGCGATCGCGTTGAGCGACCGCGGATAGCCCACGTAGGGCAGCAGCTGCGTGATGACGGTCAGCAGCGTCCGTTTGTCGTTGCGCAGGTTCAGGTTGCCGCGGATATGCCCCTTGAGCTGCGGTTCGCAGCCGCCCAGCGTGAGCAGCATCGAAAATGTCAGCAGCTCGCGCGTCCGGGCATCCAACCCGCCGCGGGTGACGAAATCACCGAAGCAATTCATCGACAGGTAATCCTGTATGTGTTTCTGGCCTTCGGGGGCCGCTTCGCGCAGGGCGTCGATATGTCCTGCGCCGAAAATGGCCTTCTGGACGGCCAGTCCCCTTTCGAACCGCGTCCCCGGCGAGGTCGTCGACTGTCCTTCGAGCGGAAGCGCCACGCCGCGCGTCACCAGCACATCGTTGGCGATATGTACGAAATCGAGCACCTTGGCCATCCCCACGTACGGCACCGCCTGGTAGAGGACTTCCTTCGCCTCGACGGGCGTCACGCCGGCGTTGAGCGCCCCTGCGAGCATCGTCCGGAACTCGGCCTGCCCCTGCGCGGCGATACACGATGCGAGGATGCACATCATCCGCGTAGGGGTATCGAGGTCGCCGTAACCGGCGACTTCGCCGAATGCAAAGTTATCAAAAATTTCGATTAATTCGGGATCCGTCGCCCCCAGTCCCGAGGCATCGCCCGAGAAAAGTTCCGCACGGTTGCGGAGCGCCTCGGCGCCCAGCTGCGGAACGACGGCAGCCGCAGGGGCGGGCGCCGCCGGGGACCGCGGGCCGGCGCGCTCGAGCCGGGTTCCGGACGCGCGGCATACTGCGCGTCGTCGACCGGCTCCAGCCACGTATTGCGGTTCGTCTGCGGGTTGGTCTCGACGGCCAGGTGCGAAAACCAGCTGTCGGGGGCCGCGCCGTGCCAGTGCACCACGCCGGGGCCGATCTCGACCACGTCGCCCGGCAGCAATTCCCGCGCAGGTTCGCCCTTCGCCTGATAATACCCCCGGCCGCTCACGGCGACGAGCAGCTGCCCGCCCGTGTGGCTGTGCCAGTTGTTCCGGCAACCCGGCTCGAACGTGACGTTCGAAACGGGGCAGTTCAGGGCCTCGTCACGCGTCAGCCGCGCAAGATAGGCCTGCCCGGTAAAATACTTCGCAAACATTTCCGGCAGCTTCTCCCCCCGGGGAAAAACCGATCCGTATATTCTCTCCTTCGTTTCCATGTTACCCGTATCGTTGGTTTGTGCGTAAATTTCCGCCGTCAGCGCCAGCGCCGCGACAAACGCCGCAAGAATTCCTTTTTTCATCCGTCCGCTATTTATCGAGGTCATACTTCATAGTCCCGAGCCATTCGACCGTCTGCGGATCGCGGTGCGAGAGGAAACAGCTCTGCTTCATGTCGAGCGCGGCGATCCGTACCATATCCTCCGGCGCCCCGCGCAGGGATGCCGCTCCGGCGGACGGCCCGCGCCACGGCGCGTTCGTTCATATAGGCGGCTGCCGTGTCGATCGACCGGTAACCGGCCGCCAGGGCATCAGACACGCACCGTTCGCAAATCGCCCCGTCCACCTGGTAGACGCCGAACCCCAGCACCGGCATCTCCACACCATTGTTTAAAATCCTCGTTTCCATAGTTTTGACGCCTTAACAAATTATCATGTTGCAAAAGTAGGGTATTCCGCACTGTCCGTCATTACCCGGATTACAGTTCGTCATACCATTATTACCGATCCGCCGCAGCAGGTGCGGCAAGCGAAGAAAAAAACACTAACTTTGTGTCAAACAAACCGGAACAACTATGGAAGAGATCGCAAGGCTGGATCATGTGTACCAGTATAACGAACTGATGGGAATCGAAACCCTGCACCCGCTGGTCAGCGTCATCGACATGTCGAAATGCCCGCGCATGCGTCACTCGCGCCGCCTGTACGGGTTCTACTGCATCTTCCTGAAAGATGTCAAATGCGGCGACCTGCGCTACGGGCGCAACTACTACGACTACCAGGAAGGGACGCTCGTTTTCACGGCCCCGGGACAGGTGGTCGGCGTCGAGGATAACGGCGAGGTTTTCCAGCCCAAAGGCTGGGCGTTGCTGTTCCACCCCGACCTGATCCGCGGCACGTCGCTCGGGCGCAACATCGGCCGCTACACCTTCTTCTCCTACGAATCCTACGAAGCGCTGCACCTCTCGGAGCAGGAGCGGCACGTAGTGATCGACTGCCTGCAGAACATCGCGGGCGAATTGCAGCACGCCATCGACAAGCACAGCCGGACGCTGATCGTCTCGAACATCGAACTGCTGCTCAATTACAGCGTGCGCTTCTACGAGCGGCAGTTCACCACGCGCAGCGACGTCAACAAAGACGCCCTGTCGGGATTCGAACGGCTGCTCAACGACTATTTCCGGGATGACGCCCCGCAGCGCGACGGGGTGCCTTCGGTACGCTGGTGCGCTGAGCAGCTGCACCTTTCGGCCAACTATTTCGGCGACCTGGTCAAAAAGGAGACCGGGAAATCGGCGCAGGAATACATCCAGCTGAAAGTCATCGACATCGCCAAGGAACGCATGTTCGACACGACCAAGTCGATCAGCGAAATCGCCTACGAGCTCGGGTTCAGGTATCCGCAACACTTCACGCGCCTGTTCAAGAAGTGCGTGGGGCAGTCGCCCAACGAATACCGGACACAAAACTGACCCGGCGGCACGGCCGGCAAAAGGAGGCGGACGGGAAAAACGGAGAGAACCGGAGAGAACGGCGGACTAAACGGTAAAAACAGGCCGGCACAAACAGCTCGCCAGGTACGATCAGCCCGGATAAAACGCAGTTTCTGCCCCGGACAAAACACAGGCTTCCGCATCGCGTACGAAAATCCCCGCACACTGAAAAAGTGTGCGGGGATTTCAAATACGGGGTACTTCGCGGCATATCCGGCCAACCGGTTCCCTGCCCCGGCCAGTCCCGAACTACACCGGACGCCAGCCAGCCGGCAGCAATTCCCACAGCGGTACCCGTGCGGCATCGTGCGACAGGCGCGCTATGCCTCAGCCTTTCCTGCCCTGATCAGCAACGGCGGCCATCAGCCGGGCTATCTCATCGGGGTCGCCCAGGAAACGATCCCCCGCGTAGTTGAGACCCTCGTCGAACTCGAAGACATAAGGCACGGCGGTCGGGAGGTTGAACTCCGAAATCGCCTCGTCCGAAATGCCTTTCAGGTGCTTGATGATGCCGCGCAGGCTGTTGCCGTGGGCGACGACCAGGATGGCGTCGTGGTGCGCCAGCGCAGGCAGGATCTCGCATTTCCAATAGGGCATAATACGCGCGACGGTGTCGCTGAGCGATTCGGTGCGGGGCAGTTCCGCCTCGGGGACATCGCGGTAGCGGGGGTCGAAACGCGGGTTGCGCGGGTCTTCCTCGCCCAACGGCGCCGGGGCGACGTCGTAACTGCGGCGCCAGATGTGCACCTGTTCGTCGCCGTACTTTTCGGCGGTCTCCCGTTTGTTGAGCCCCTGCAACATCCCGTAATGCTTTTCATTGAGCCGCCAGCTCTTCGAGACCGGGATCCAGTCCTGATCCAGTTTGTCGAGCACCACGTCGAGCGTCTTGACAGCACGTTTCAGGTAGGAGGTATAGGCATGCCCGAACAGGAAACCCTCCTTGCGGAGCAGCTCCCCGGCCCTGGCCGCTTCGGCAACGCCTTTCTCGCTCAGATCGACATCCGTCCATCCCGTAAAACGGTTTTCCCGGTTCCATGTGCTCTCGCCGTGGCGGAGCAAAACTACTTTTTTCATCCTATCGCTTTTTCAGGTTCGGCACGCACCTCGTTCACCAATTTGCGGTGCTTGTCGAAATCGTTAATATTCTGCAATGTAGTATGCGCTATATTATCCAACGCTTCACGTGTGAAAAAACCCTGGTGCGAGGTCATGATGACGTTGTTGAACGACAGCAGGCGTGCCAGGATATCGTCGTCCATGATCCGGTCGGAGGTATCCTCGTAGAAATAGGCAGCCTCCTCCTCGTAAACGTCCAGCCCGGCCGCCCCGATCTTCTTCTCCTTCAGCCCCTCGATCAGCGCCTCGGTATGGATCAGCTGGCCGCGCCCCGTATTGATCAGGATCACGCCGGGTTTCATCTTGCCGATGGCATCGCCGTTGATCATATAGCGCGTCTGGTCGGTCAGCGGGCAGTGCAGCGAAATGATGTCCGCACGGCGGTAAAGCTCGTCGAGCGTCACGTATTCGACCTGCGCCTGCGCGGCGTATTCCGCATCGGGGAAGATGTCGTAAGCCAGCACCTTCATGCCGAACCCCTTGAGTATCCGGATCAGCTCGCGGGCGATCTTGCCGGTACCGACGATGCCCGCCGTCTTGCCGTACATGTCGAACCCCATCAGGCCGTGCAGCGAGAAATTCCCGTCGCGCGTGCGCCAGTAGGCACGGTGGACTTTGCGGTTGAGCGCCAGCATCAGCGCCACGGCATGTTCCGCGACGGCATGGGGCGAATAGGCCGGAACGCGCACGACGGGGATGCCGTATTCGGCCGCGGCCTTCAGGTCTACGTTGTTGAAGCCGGCGCAACGCAGTGCGATCAGCTTCACCCCCATCGCGGCCAGCTGACGTATCGTGCCGGCGTCGGCCGTGTCGTTGACGAAGATGCAGACCGCGTCGGCGCCCTGCGCCAGCAGGGCGTTGTTGCCGTTCAGGTGGCTGCGGTGGTAATTGAACTCGAACCCGCAGGACGCATTGGCGCGGTCGAACGACTCGCGGTCGTAGGGTTGGGTTCCGAAGAATGTTATTTTCATAAATGCACTTTTTTTCCTCTTTTATCGTACAGAAAACGGTTTTGCACGGCCGGTTATTATGCGATCGTGACCTCGGGGTCGAGATATACGTCCTGGATGGCGTTGAGCAGCGCCACGCCCTCCTTCATCGGGCGCTGGAACGCCTTGCGGCCGCTGATAAGCCCCATGCCGCCGGCCCGCTTGTTGACGACGGCCGTCATCACGGCCTCCTGCAAATCGGATGCCCCGTGCGACTCGCCACCCGAATTGATCAGCCCGACGCGCCCCATGTAACCGTTGGCCACCTGGTAGCGGCAAAGGTCGATCGGATGCTCGGTCGTCAGCTTGGTGTAAACCTCGTCGCGCGTCTTGCCGAAGCCGACGGCGCGGAACCCGCCGTTGTTCTCGGGCAGCTTCTGCTTCACGATGTCGGCCTTGATCGTCACGCCCAGGTGGTTCGCCTGCCCCGTCAGGTCGGCCGAAGCATGGTAATCCACCCCGTCCTTCCTGAAACCTTCGTTGCGCAGGTAGCACCACAGAATCGTAGCCATGCCCAGCTCGTGCGCATAGTCGAACGCCTGGGCTATCTCCACGAGCTGGCGGCGGCTCTCCTCCGACCCGAAATAGATCGTAGCCCCCACGGCGGCGGCGCCCATGTTCCAGGCATCGCGCACGGTGCCGAACATCACCTGGTCATAGGTGTTGGGGTAGGTGAGCAGCTCATTGTGGTTGAGCTTGACGATGAACGGTATCTTGTGTGCATATCTGCGTGCCACGGCGCCCAGCACGCCGAAGGTCGAAGCCACGGCGTTACAGCCGCCCTCGATGGCCAGCCTGACGATATTATCCGGGTCGAAATAGGCCGGGTTCGGGGCGAACGACGCCCCGGCGGAGTGTTCGATGCCCTGATCTACGGGCAGGATCGAGACATAGCCCGTACCGGCCAGGCGCCCGTGGGCGAGGATCCATTGCAGGCTGCCGAGCGTCCGGATGTTACGGTCGGATTCGATCCAGACCTTGTCGACCGTATCGGGTGCGGGCAGGTAAAGCAGGCGCTTGTCGATCGTCCGGCAGACATGGGAAAGGTAGTATTCGGCCTTTCCCCCGAGAATTTCAATGGTTTTCATAATTTTGCGATATTAAGCGATTCGAAGCTCCTTACTGCAATTCGGGTTCCAAACACGCCGGCGCCCCGCGACAAAACGAAAGCCGCCCGGCGGGGCGGCTTATTTCTTGGAATTGCGGTACTCGGTGGGAGATTCACCCGTATGTTTCTTGAAATAACGCCCCAGGTAGGACTGGTCGGGGAAATGCAGGCGGTAGGCGATCTCCTGCACCGACAAGTCGGTCGATTGCAGGAGCATCTTGATCTCCAGCAAGACCGACCGGTCGATAAACTCCTTGGCGGTGCTGTGCGCGATCGTGCGCACGATGGTCGAGAGGTAACGGGTGGAAATGCAGAGTTTGTCGGCATAAAACGACACTTCGCGCTCCTGCGAACCGAACTCGTGCACGAAGGCCACGAACCTGTGGAACAGTTCGGTCTGCCGCGTGGTCGATTCGGGCACCTGGCGCTGCATGCCCACAAAACGCTGCAACTTGTCGTAAATCTCCATCAGCACATTCTGCAAACGGTTGCGGATGATCGTGTTGCGGAAAATATTATTCCGGTCGCGGTAGGTATAAGCCGCCATCTGAAACCAGATGGCAGCCCCCTCGACGATACGCGCCGGGGGATAGGCGATCGGATTCTCGCGCAGGGTGCGGAAAAAGGAGGGCTCGAGCCGGAGCCGAAACGCCGCCTCGGAAAAAATATCGTGCGAAAAGGCGCAGAACGTCATCCGGAAGTCATCGGTTCGCTCCGTGAGCATCAGCATCGAACCGGGCAGTACGAGCACCAGGGTATTCCGTTTCACAAGACCTCCGTATTGGTTTACAGTCACATGGGCGCTGCCTTTGCGGCAAAACAGAATGGCCCCTCCCTCACAGCGGTTCGCATAATTGTTGAAATAGGAAAAATCGGATTCCCCGACTACGAATTGCTCTTCGGCAGTAGTAATTATAGGATTTATGGCAGACATATGAATTCGTTTTTCGAACAAATTTAGCGCATTTTCCGATATTTTCCCAAATTTTGTTCCGAAAAATACCAACACTGTTCGCAATATAAAGGCACGATCACGCCCTTTTTAGGGTACTTTTGCAACGAAAAAAGTTTTTTTAGTTTAAAACAGGAGAAAAGTATGAAGCAAACATTTGTGAAAGCTGCTATCATGGCAAGCTTCATGGCAGCCGTTTCGTGCGGTCAGGCACCCACGGAGCAAGGCCCCGCGCAATACGGCGTGACGACCATTGCCACTACCGACCGCGAAATCCAGAGCAACTACTCGGCAACGATCCGCGGACGCCAGGACATCGACATCTATCCGCAGGTTTCGGGAACCATCTCCGAACTGCGTGTCACCGAGGGCCAGTCGGTTTCGAAAGGACAGACCCTTTTCATCATAGACCAGGTACCTTACAAGGCAGCGCTCCAGACAGCAGAAGCCAATGTCGCAGCGGCAAAGGCCAGCGTGGCAACGGCCCAGCTGACATATGACAGCAAGAAGGAACTCTTCGCAAAGAGCGTCGTGTCGCAGTACGACCTCTCGACAGCCGAAAACACGCTGCTGACGGCAAAGGCGCAGCTCGCACAGGCCGAGGCACAGCGCGTAAATGCCGCCAATAACCTCTCCTACACGGTCGTGAAGGCCCCGGCCAACGGCATGGTAGGTACGCTGCCGTACCGTGTCGGCGCACTGGTGAGCGCGTCGATGCCGCAGCCGCTTACGACCGTTTCGGACAATTCGGAGATGTACGTCTATTTCTCGATGACCGAAAACCAGCTGCTCAATCTGACCCGTAAATACGGCTCGATCGCCAACACGCTCAAGAACATGCCCGACATACAGTTGCAGCTCAACGACGGTTCGATTTACGACCAGACAGGCCGCATCGAGTCGATCAGCGGTATTATCGACTCCTCGACGGGCAGCGTGCAGCTGCGCGCGGCATTCCCCAACAAGGGAGGCCTGCTCCACAGCGGCGGCGCAGGAAGCATTATCCTGCCCGTCAATTACACGGATTGCATCGTGGTTCCCCAGGTAGCGACGTTCGAACTGCAGGACAAAGTATATGTATATAAAGTGGTAGACGGCAAGGCTACCTCGTCCATGATCGACGTGGAGAAAATCAACAACGGACGGGAATATATCGTCAAGTCGGGCCTCGTCCCGGGAGACGTCATCGTAGCCGAGGGCGTCGGCCTGCTGCGCGAGGGTACGCCCATCGTAGCCAAGACGCAGGGCGCCGCAGCGCAGGCCACACCGGCAGCCGCAGCCCAAACCCAAACCGAAAAGGAGGAATAACCTATGACACTGAAACATTTTATCGAACGACCCGTACTGGCGTCGGTCATATCCATCGTAATCGTAATCGGCGGTCTGATCGGTCTGGTGACACTGCCCGTGGAGCAGTATCCCGACATCGCACCCCCGACGGTGATGGTGCGCGCCTCGTATCCGGGCGCCAGCGCCGAGACGATCCAGAAATCGGTCATCGTACCGCTCGAACAGGCTATCAACGGTGTGGAAGACATGACCTACATGACCTCCAGCGCCGCTGTCGGAAGTGCCTCGGTGACAATTTACTTCCGCCAGGGAATCAATGCCGACATGGCTGCCGTCAACGTGCAGAACCGCGTTTCGCGGGCCACCGGCCAGTTGCCTTCCGAAGTCACGCAGATCGGCGTGACGACCATGAAGCGGCAAACCTCGATGATCAAGATCTTTTCGCTGTACAGTCCCGACGACACCTACGATGAAACGTTCCTGTCGAACTACCTGAAGATCAACATCGAGCCCCGCATCCTCCGTATCGCAGGCGTCGGCGAGGCCTTCACGCTCGGTGCCGACTATTCGATGCGTATCTGGCTCAAGCCCGACGTGATGGCCCAGTACAAACTCGTCCCGTCGGACGTGACGGCGGCGCTCGCCGAACAGAACATCGAATCGGCAACCGGTACGCTGGGTGAGAACTCGGACAATGCGTTCCAGTATACGATGAAATACCGCGGACGTTATCAAACTCCCGAAGAGTTCGGGGAGATCGTGCTCCTGGCCAAGCCCGACGGCACGCTCCTGCGCCTGAAGGATGTCGCGGACATCGAGCTGGGCAGCGAGTCCTATGCCTACAAAGGCTACACCAACGGCCACCCGGGCGTCAGCGCTATGGTCTACCAGACCGCCGGATCGAACGCAACCCAGGTAGTGAACAACATCAACGCACTGCTCGACGAGGTGGAGGCGGAACTGCCGAAAGGCGTCGCCATCGCCCACCTGCACAGTGTGAACGACTTTCTCTACGCCTCGATCAACGAGGTGATCAAGACGCTGATCGAGGCCATCCTGCTTGTGATCCTCGTGGTGTACGTCTTCCTGCAGGATATCCGCTCGACGCTCATTCCCACCGTTTCGATCATCGTATCGCTGGTCGGTACGTTCGCCTTCCTCTCGGTAGCGGGCTTCTCGATCAACCTGCTGACGCTCTTCGCGCTCGTCCTTGCGATCGGTACGGTCGTCGACGACGCCATTATCGTGGTGGAGGCTGTCCAGGCGCGTTTCGACGTGGGATATAAGTCCTCCTATATGGCTACCATCGACGCTATGTCGGGTATTACCTCGGCCATCATCACCTCAACGCTGGTCTTCATGGCCGTGTTCATCCCCGTATCGATGATGGGCGGCACGTCGGGTGTATTCTACACGCAATTCGGTATCACGATGGCCGTGGCCGTGGGTATCTCGGCGTTGAACGCCCTGACGCTCTCGCCCGCACTATGCGCCCTCATCCTGAAACCTTACCTCGACGAAAACGGAGAGATGCGCGACAACTTTGCGGCCCGCTTCCGCAAGGCATTCAACTCGGGATTCAGCACCCTGATCAACAAATACAAGCACGGCGTGCTGCTCTTCATCAAGCACAAATGGCTGATGTGGTCGACGCTCGGCCTGGCATTCGCCGCACTCGTCCTGCTGATGAACAGCACCAAGACGGGTCTGGTGCCCGACGAAGACCAGGGTACGATCATGGTGAACGTCACCACGGCACCGGGTACTTCGCTCGCCGAAACGCACATGGTCATGGAGCAGGTTGCGGATCGGATCCAGGCAATCCCCCAAATCAGAGACTTCATGCAGGTGGCAGGCTACGGCATGATCGCCGGCCAGGGTTCCTCCTACGGTATGTGTATCATCAAGCTCAAGGACTGGGAAGAGCGACCGGACAAGGCGGATGCGGTGAACGCCGTAATCGGCCAGATATACAGACGCACGGCCGACATCAAGGATGCACAGATTTTCGCCGTGGCACCGCCGATGATCTCGGGTTACGGTACCTCGACCGGTTTCACTATGAACCTTCAGGACAAGTCGGACGGCAGCCTGACGGACTTCTACAACATCTACCTGCAGTTCATCGGGGCGCTGAACCAGCGCCCGGAGATCGAACGCGCCTACTCGACCTTCAACATCAACTTCCCGCAGTACATCGTGAGCATCGACGCGGCAAAGGCCAAACGGGCCGGCATCTCGCCCAACGCGATCCTTTCGACGCTTTCGGGTTACTACGGCGGGCAGTACGTCTCGAACGTCAACCGGTTCTCGAAGATGTACTACGTGACGATCCAGTCCGACCCGAAATACCGTCTCGACACCGAATCGCTCAACAACGTCTTCGTACGCTCCAACAACGGCGAGATGGCTCCCCTGGGACAGTTTGTGAATCTGGAAAGGGTTTACAGCTCCGAGGTGCTGAACCGCTTCAACATGTACAGTTCGATCGCCGTGAACGGCACGGCGGCCGCCGGGTATTCGTCGGGTGACGCCATCAAGGCCATCCAGGAAACGGCCGCCCAGGTACTGCCGAAGGGCTACGGCTACGATTTCGACGGTATCACCCGCGAGGAAGCGCAGACGGGCAGCAACACGACGATCATCTTCGGGATCTGTATCCTGCTGATTTACCTCATCCTGAGTGCCCTGTACGAAAGCTTCCTGCTTCCGTTCGCTGTCATCCTCTCCGTACCGTGCGGCCTGCTGGGTTCGTTCCTCTTCGCCAAGATGTTGGGGCTGGAGAACAACATCTACCTGCAAACGGGTATCATCATGCTGATCGGCCTGCTCTCGAAGACCGCCATTCTGATCACGGAGTACGCCTCCGACCGGCGCCGTGCGGGAATGTCCCTGACACAGGCCGCCGTATCGGCTGGCCAAGGGCGCGCTGGGCCCGCCCCCTTTTACACTC
>OCAV01000883.1_pt1 | contig 22566 bp, 19 predicted proteins | sample 1538331 | NCBI WGS metagenome assembly OCAV01 (sample SAMEA2580297, study PRJEB22360) | human gut metagenome | biome: human gut; feature: human-associated habitat; material: faeces | place: Denmark | collected 2008/2010
TAGTGTTTTAAGGGGTGGGAAACTTTAGTTATTAAAACTATCATTCTCATCCAAACAAATCGGATACTCAAAACTGTCACGTTGAAATATAAAACGTAGTTCAGACTTATCTTTAGGATAAAAGTAAAAAAGGAATGATACTTTATCATGGTTTAGAGAATCCATCTTAAGTATAAAATCTTTCCAATTTTGCAACTGCAATTTACAGCTCGTGCAACCTATAGAATCAATATAAGTTACTATTTTGTAATCACAGTTATCTCCTGAATGCTTTATAGTGTCTTTCCCTTGAATAGTAAACACAGAATTAGGAGGGAATTGTATTTCTTTTCCTTCCCACTCTCTCACTAATTGTATAACATGATTCTTTGTTTTGTTCTGACAAGAGGAGAACAGAATCAGTAATACCATAATATACATTGTAAATACAAACCCTTTTTTCATCTCTATGGAAATTTATTTTTTCAGTTCATACACCATTGAAAGATTTATAATACATAACATATAATATTAAACCCACCCTCTTCATTTTTTACAACAGCAAACATCTTTTTATCTTTTTCATTAACTGCAATATGAAACACATCCATATCAAGTAGAAGTTCTTTTATGGGATTACCATCCCAATCAAAGACAAATACAGTTTTCGATTTTCTTTGAACTTCATATATTTTCCCAGCCGAATATAAAGCATACAGATACTTAGGTGTTGGGCACACTTCAATAAAACCATGAATACTTTCTTTGGTTAGACGTGTACTAAACAATTGCCCACCATCCTCTACTACAGATTCACATATAGGATTCCCTAAACGCATCGTTTTTTTAAGTTTAATTTTATTATCAACTATTTCAAAGAAATCCAAGTTAGACGAAAAATTAACAGAATAGGCAAACTCATTTTTATACGGATGCTTTGCCATACATCCTTGATTGGAAAGATATCTAGTTATAGCATTGAAACTACTATCAGCAGCATTATAAACATCTATACCATAATCTAACACACGATTGTTTGCATCAAATATTAAATGCTGATAACGCGCTTCATACATTCCTCCTACTACAAAAATAGAATCATTAATAGTAATAAGCCTCGATATTAGAGCATTCGATATTTTATGCTTCGTCAGACGTGTAGGAGCACCATCAACCACACCACTCCGCAAAGAATCAAGGCTATATTTCATCACTATTCTACTTTGGTCATTATATGTCACTAGACACTTTTTTTCTAAATAGCCACTACTACCAAACATTATTTCCAAAGGACCCTGCCCTATATTTCCAAAACGACCAATCTGTCTACCCGACTGTTGATCGAACAATGTAAAACATTGATTGGAACGTGTATCAAAAACAACCAGATTTTCCTCGTCACATGCAATACCTTCTACACGACCTAAGGAATCTTCACTGATTAGGCATTCTTTTCTTTGATTCAAGGAAAACGTTTCAGGAAATAATTCCCCAATTGTTTGAGGTGGTTTATTATTGCAAGCACTTAAAAACACGATGTACAATACTCCCCACAAGAATCTATTCATTTTATTCATATAGTTTATTTTTAATATATTAGTGTCTGAATTTTCAACCCCATGCCATCATTTAACTAAAGTATAATTATTCTTCAAGATTTTGTATATATCCCCAACTAAGTTAGAGACCCCCAAAAAGGCTCAAAGCACACTTATTGTATTGTAGCATCATGAATGACATGGGATTAGATTCCAGACAAATCCTCTACTATAGTTCTAATTTCAAAAGAATATATACTATAAAATCAGTATCTAACTAGTAGATTTAGAAGAGAAATTATAGGAAAATATATTTCTCTAATCGAACTTGTTTTTATTCTATTAACAAGGTAAAGGAAGTCTCAGTCCATGCACAATACCACCACCTACAATGCGATAACACTCGTAACTATATGGACTGCAGCAATAATACCCTCCACTTTCACCACCAGCCAATGCTTCCACATTAGCCAATGTTAAATCAGACAATGTCTCCGATTTCTGATTTGTATAAACACCATATCCTGCAATCGCTACAAATGCTGCAACAAAAGCTATCTTAATCATTTTCTTCATACTATTCTTCAATTTTATTAGTATAAGATTATTCTTTTTTATCATTTACCACAAGCATAATGCTTGCGTACCAGAATCAAGATATAAAAATCTTGGAGAACTCTTTTCTTGCCATACCTATCGAAATGGCAGAAAACACACTCTGTTTTCAATTCAAATTACTATCTTTGCCTCGACCTCCTTTCTTGGTGGGTTATGGAACGGACGGTACGAGATGCACCAACCAAACGTGAACCGTCCGTTCCTCTCCATCCATATTATAGTTTACTTTATTTCATACTATACTCTATTATCGGATCATCTTTATTCACATCCGTTGCCAAGATTATTCCTTTTTGTTCATCTACCGATATGCCATAAACATAATGATCTAACACATACCTGCAGAGAGGTTCGCCGGTCAGACTAAAAACATAGATATACCGTCCTCCATCCGGCAAATAGACACCTTGCTGTACATTTTGCGCAATTTCCTTAAAAGAGCGCCCATGAAAAACCGCATAGATAGCACTGTCTGCCACTTGGACATCGCTAAATCCCATGATACCCGTAGGAATACCATAACCCTGAGAAATCTTAAACTCCGGTTCACCGTGCGGACCAATGCGTACCACATGCGTACTATCTTTCAAATTAAAGACTTCAAGTACTTCGCCCAACTGGGTAACTGCTGCCAGCACTCCATTTCGGGGATTATAGTCGATGAAGCTACGCCATGCCTGAGCCAATGCAGGACGGGCATTCTGTAAAGCCTCCGCATTGGCTGACGGTATTTGACCGGTTCTGCGCAATAATTTCCCTTGATAGTTTACCCAGCAAAAGCGGCTACTGCCAGATCCGTCCGGAACAATGAAGGTAAAGTCGTCAACCATCACAAAGTCTAAAACGCGAAGCATGTCAGCATCCATATTTATCACTTTCTGAGGAACGATTGAGCAACCCGACGAAGTAAAATCATACTTGGTTAATACGGACTTACCAGCATCAAGTCCCCACAGAGATTGACCATGCCATCGGATATTTTCAGCAGAAAGCATCTCTTCGGGAGCCTCGCCCCGCTTGCCGAACGAAGCAAAATAGCGGAAACCCGGATAGTGGAAAACATGGCAAAAGTAGTCCGTGCCATGCAAATCCATTACCACAGCCTTATCACCCTGCACCCGAACGCGGAACGGATAACGGAACAAAGCGGTGTCCAATGGCTGCACCCTCGCTTTCAGCTCGATTGTTTGCGGAAAATCCATGTAGGCAACAGAAGTTGCTACTTTTTTCTGCGTACAAGAGGAAAAGGACAGTGCGGATAGGCTAATGAGGCAGGCTATAATAAATTTGCACATGAGCTACTCCTTGATTTGTTAAAGGACAAACTATTGAACCACTCCCAAAACATTTGCTATCATCCCCACTCTCACCAGCAGCCAATGCCTCTATATTTTCCAATAGCAAATCATCCAGCTTTTCCGAATGACTAATTTGAACATAGCTTAAAACCGAAATGGCACTAATTGCCAAAGCTCCTAATAACTTCACCTTGCTTTTCATAGTGTTTTTGTTTTTTGTTACACAAGCAAAGATAAAAGGATTATTTTGGCTTTTGCCAGTCTTTATTTGGAAAACGCCCAAAGTTGGGGCGTGAAAAAAAGTTCACACCCGACACACCAATATGGGTTAACATTTCATCTACTTGGAGATAACAATTTGATACCCCTTCCTTTCCGGCAGAAGAAGAATCTGAACGGAATCGTCCGCCTCAAAGAGTTTACCCAATAAGCTTATTGCTTTTCTGCGGCGGCTGCCTAAATTCAAATCACTCAATGGCCAACCGCAAATTTCCGCTATTTCATCGTTCGTCAGGAAAAGTTCGGACGACTTGGCAAAACCAAGTAATAACTTCGCGGCTTGTGGCGTACAAGATACTTTTTCACCTTCATAAGTCAGTGTATGGTTGACGGAATCAAATATATACTTCCCGAACCGATAAGTGCTCTTTGTCAACGTATCAGCCGTTTTTCTCTTTCTATACTGTTGACCCCCTACATAAATCGCCAGTCCCAATAACAGAATGCACAAAATGCAGGATAGTATCTGCAGTACATGGTCTGCCCAATCCACACAGTGCCAAAAATCAGGCAGCATATAAGCTGTCAACCTCATTGTGTACATACCGTTCAAATAGTAAGTACCTAAATCATTCTGTGAAGCAATTATAGTTTCATCTCCAGTAGATGATTCTTGCACAATGCCCTTTCCCATCGGATTAACCTTCAGAAAAAGAGCACACATGGCTCCGCCATACCGATCATTCATCTCAGCTTTCCACTCAAGACAAATCTCTTCCAATGGAAATTTTCCATAATAATTCAACATATCGGCTTTAAACCCTACGACATCCAACGGAAATAGTCCTTGTGCCTCTTTCAATGAATCTATTATCACTTCAAATTCACCATCTTCTGATATCGCTTTCCTTTTGGTATGCTTCTTACCACCATCAGACCCAGATGCATAGAACATCCCCAGCCCATCAAATTCCCGATTCACGACCCGTTCCGCAACCTTCCGCAGAGTTTCTACAGCAACCTCCTTAGCCACATCTTGTCCCTGGTTGGCATTATCATATAATGCTACTATCACAGACACTGCCACCACTACAATGGCACATATCCATATCATAAGAATCTTCTTATAGCGTTTCATCTACTCCTTCCTTTCTGTTGCCTATTCATTTCTACCCATGCACTCGAAGAGGCATCCGCTTAATAGCGCCAAAGTTAAACAATAATATAAAGAAAAAAGGAAAATGACTTGAGAAAGAAGGATATAAAATCAAAACAGTTTCTTCTTCTAATCTGCTTTAGCTATTTTCCACCCGCCAATCGTCCGCGTGGAACTGTCAAAATTCACGCCAATCTTGACCACACGCCTGCCGTCCGCCCGGTAAGGGATGGCATACTGCTTGCTGTCAATCTGAGCCAACGCCTCTTCCGGGGTACCGTCGTATTTGAACTCGAAGACATAAACGACATCCTGCAACTGCACCACCACATCCGCACGGCCTACGGAACTCTTCACTTCCGACTCCACATATTGCCCCATCAACCGGAACAGCAAATAGAAAATGGTCTGATAATGCTTTTCGGTCTTGTTCTCCAAATCATTGGGAATGGAGGCAAAGAAGGAACGGGTACGCTCCAGGCAGCTCTCCACATCACCCTTCATCAAGTCGCGAAGGAAAGAGACGACGTAGAAGGTGTTGTTCTGGGCAGGCAAGTGCACGTAAGAGGGAAGCAGGGATTCAATGAACCCTTTACGGACCTCACCGTTGGGATAGGCCAAACGATAGATTTGGAAATTACGGTCATAGCCCTTAATGGTCAGATAACCGCTCTGGTAGAGCACCGGGATGGGACTCGTTATCTGTTCCGTAGGCGCATCAAACTGCTCATCGGTAGCCTCAACACCTTCCAGCGCACGCACATCGAAGTCTGCATGGCGCAGAATATCTATCAGGAAAGTAGGCGTGCCCGTGGAGAACCAATAGTTCTTGTATTCTTTGGAATTGAAAGCATTGAACAGGCTGAACGGGTTGTAAATATCCGCACAAGCCTTACTGAAATGATAACCGTCATATTGCCGCTTCAAATGCAAGCATGCCTCCTCGTAAGTCTCATCATTAGCCTCGGCCATCCGCTCAATATCGGGTTTCAACTGCGTCAGCAGTTCCTCCTCGGTGATGCCGCAGAGGGCACTGAAGTCATCGCGCATACTGATATTTTGCAAATTGTTCAGTTCGCTGAAGATGCTCAGCTGGCTGAACTTGCTGATACCCGTGATAAAAAGAAAACGGAGATATTGCCCCAGCCCCTTGAGAGGACTGAAGAACTTGCGCATCTCGTTGCGAAGCTGTTGTTGCAAAAGGGCATCGGAATTACTGTCAAGCAGAGGAGCATCGTACTCGTCAATCAGCACTACAACCGGCTTTCCGGTCTTGGCGTAGGCACGCAGGATGATGCCTTGCAGACGCTCTGCCGCCCCCTCTTCCTCTTCCTTTTTTCCGTAAATTTCTTCCCAACGAGATAAAAACAAATTCAATTGCCCCGTCAAGTCACGCAGCTCAGTATATTTCGTCAAGCTGAAATCAACGTGCAGCACCGGGCAAACCTCCCATTCCTGCTCCAGACGTTCCATAGCCAGCCCTTCGAAAAGTTCCTTTTTCCCCTGGAAATAGGCCTCCAGCGTAGACACGAGCAAGCTTTTGCCAAACCGACGGGGGCGGCTGAAGAAATAAATTTGGTCTGTATTCACCAATTTGTACACCAGCTCCGTCTTATCCACATACACACAATTCCGCGTACGCAGTTGCTCAAAATTCTGTATCCCTATCGGATAGCGTCTGCCACTCAATTCCATAGCTGCTACTGTTTAAATTACAAGTATGACAAAGATAGCACATATTCCGCAAAAAAGAAAGCACGCCCATGGCTTTTTCATCACAAGCCCTCACTGCAAACCTACTGCACATCTTTTGCAGTAACACTGCAAAGGCGTTGCAGTAGCACTGCAAAACAGTTGCAGTGGCACTGCATCTATGTTGCAGCGGCACTGCAAAAACGATGCACTGGTTTTGCAGTGAGTATTTGGTATCTTTAACATTGGCACCCAAAGCCTTACAGCGGAGCAGAGCCCGTTTTCATCACATAACGCCCTGTCCTGAAAACAGTCAACCAAAATCAGGAGAACAAAAAGGGTGAGGGCAAAATTTGCCCTCACCCTTTTAAATTGCTCTCACTCACCCCTGAAACACCGATGAACAAGCAGATGCAGACAAGCGGTGAGGGTGGTGAGGGTGGAATTGCAAAACTTTTATTAGTTTGCTTATTTCAGCAAGCTTTCCGCATCCAGGTGCTCTGCCTCAATATCCTTGAAGTAGCGGTAAGTACCCACCTTCAATTCTTCGGTGGCCGCATCGTCACAAACGATGATACCCTTTTCGTGCATCTGCAAGGCGCTGATAGTCCACATCTGCATCACGGGACCCTCGACTGCATGATAGAGGGCACGTGCCTTGTTGTGTCCGTTTACGATAATCATTACCTCGCGGGCGCTAAGCACAGTACCCACACCGACGGTCAGGGCAGTCTTGGGCACCTTGTTCACGTCGTTGTCAAAGAAACGGGAGTTGGCAATGATGGTATCGGTAGTCAATGTCTTCTGGCGGGTGCGTGACGAAAGGGAAGAACCCGGCTCGTTGAAAGCGATATGTCCGTCGGGACCGATACCGCCCATGAAGAGGTCGATGCCGCCGTAGGACTTGATTTTTTCTTCATAGCGTGCACACTCGGCATCCAGGTCGGCAGCGTTGCCGTTCAGGATATTGGTGTTCTCCGGCTTGATGTCTATATGGCTGAAGAAGTTGTTCCACATAAAGGAATAGTAGCTTTCGGGATGTTCCTTGGGCAAACCTACATACTCGTCCATATTGAAAGTCACTACGTTCTGGAAAGACACGATGCCTTTCTTGTTCAGGTCGATAAGTTCCTTGTACATGCCCAACGGAGAAGAACCGGTGGGGCATCCCAATACAAACGGTTTTTCAGGTGTCGGATGAGCGGCCTTGATCTTGGCAGCCACATAATGTGCCGCCCACTTTGATACGGATTGATAATCCGGTTGAATGATTAGTCTCATTGTGATTGTTTTATTAGGTTAATAAATTAGGGGTAATTTTCAACTTCAATTCTTAATTCTTTAATTCTTAATTTTCAACTACTTCCTATCCTTCTTCAAACGCTCTGCCATGGCACGTGCCAGGTTTTCGCATTGTTCGTAAGTAATGTCCTTCATGGCCTGCTTCATCTCTACCGGGTCGCCCACAATCTCGAACTTGCTCTTTTCGGCAAACTCGCCCATGCGCTTCACGGCAGCACCTGCCCAGCAGAAGGATCCGAAGTATCCCAGATAACGTCCCTTCACTTCGCGTACCAGAATCTTGGAGAGCAAGGATTCTATCTCAGGATAAATCTGGTTGCTGTAGGTGGGGCTGCCGATGATAAGTCCGCGATACTTGAATATGTCGGCAATGATATAAGAAGGATTGCTCTTGCTCACATTGTGCATCACGATGTTCTTGATGCCTTGTGCAGAAAGTTCCGCCGCAATGGCTTCCGCCATCTGCTCCGTGTTGCCGTACATGGAACCATAGGCAATGACCACACCTTCGTCAGCGGCGTAGCGGCTCAACTTGTCGTAGATGCCGATAACCTTGGCTATGTTTTCCGTCCACACCGGCCCGTGCGTGGAGCAGATGGTGGAAATGGGCAGACCGCCCAGCTTGGCAAGTGCCTTCTGCACCGGAGAGCCGTACTTGCCCACGATGTTGGAATAGTAGCGCACCATCTCGTCCCAGTATCTGTCCAGATTGATGCGGGTATCCAGGAACCCTCCGTCCAACGTGCCGAAACAGCCGAAACCGTCACCGGCGAAAAGGACTCCTTCCGTTTCGTCAAAAGTCATCATCGTCTCGGGCCAGTGCACCATCGGGGTCATATAGAAGCGGAGCTTATGATGTCCCAAAGCCAGAAAATCCTCGTCCTTCACCATGTACTGTTCGCCCGTCACGCCATAAAAGCCCTCTATCATGCCGAAGGTCTGCTTGTTGCCCACGATGATGATGTCGGGATAATGCTGCTTTATCAGGCGGATAGAGCCCGAATGGTCCGGCTCCATATGGTTGATGATGAGATACTGGATGGGGCGCTCGCCGATAATGCTCTTTATCTTGCGCAGATACACCTCGAAATAGCAGATGTCTACCGTATCGACCAAAGCGACCGTCTCATCATCTATCAGGTAAGAGTTGTAGGAAACCCCGTACGGCAACGGCCACATGCCTTCAAACAAATGCTTATTGCGGTCATTCACTCCCACGTAGTGGATTTTTCCTTTTATCACTGTTTTTGGGTTCATAACTGTATCTTTATTTAGATTGATTCCACATTTAAAGTTGCGGCAAAAATAATTCTTTTTTCTCACATTTCATACTTCTTTCCCTGATATGCACCGAGTTCTTTCATTCTTTTTTGAACCCGATGATTAAATTCATAATTTTTCAGTCCCCAGTCGGGTGCAATGAGCAGTTCCTTAGGAGACTGGGAGACAAAACGCTCCAGCACCAAATCCGGCCGCAGATGCTCGATATAGTCTATCACGAGGCCGATATATTCCTCCACATCAAACAGATGAAAATCTTCAGGATGCTGCCGGTACTCCAGAGCCATGCGGGTACCCCTTATCAGTTGCAACTGGTGCATCTTCAAGGTAGTGAGTGGCAGGCGGGACAATACACCGGCTTGTGCCACGATGCTTTCGTGCGTCTCGCCCGGCAGTCCGAGTATGACATGCCCACCGGTCAGGATTCCGCGTGAAGCGGTTCTTTCCACCGCATCGGCGGCGGCATGAAAAGTATGCCCGCGGTTGATGCGGCAAAGTGTCTTGTCGTCGGTACTCTCTATGCCGTACTCCACTAAGAGGAATGTATGCCGGTTCATCTCCTCCAGATAGTCCAGCAGGCTGTCGGGCATACAGTCAGGACGGGTGCCGATGACCAGGCCCACCACCCCGTCTGCCGACAAGGCTTCCTCGTATTTCCGCTTCAGGTCTTCCAGTTCGCCATACGTATTGGTATAGGCCTGGAAATAGGCGAGATACTTCATCTCCGGATATTTGTGTGCAAAGAACTGCTTGCCCTCTTCCAGCTGGCGGGTAATGGATTTCTCCGTACGGCAATAATCGGGGTTGAAGGTCTGGTTGTTACAATAGGTGCAACCGCCGACTCCTTTGTTTCCATCCCGGTTGGGGCACGTAAAACCGGCATTCAGCGATATTTTCTGTACCTTATAGGAAAAATATCGCTTCAGAAAAAGAGGGAACTCATTATAGAGCGTAGATTTGGTTTCCATACATATTCCTTATGTAAGTGGCAAATATAGGATTTTTCCGTGGGATGAACCTGCAAAAACAAGAATACTTTCCACCCGATTTGTTAACGAACATAAAACAAAGAATTTCCACCTGCACTAAAAAATGTTTCATCCACTGATATATAACTAATTAATTGAGAAAGAGTACATCCAAGTGCAATTACATTAAACACAATTTAGTGATTAGACACTCTTTTTACACACAATTTCCTCAGTTTATACACCTCAAGAATGAAATAAATTCATAGCTTTGCATACAACCTTAATGAATCAACCTATAAATACTATAACACCATGGCAACAATCGCATTGGACATAGGCGGCACAAAAATAGCCAGCGCCATTTTCTTTCCGGACGGAAGCATGATGTTTAACCGCAAACGGCTCCTGAAAGGAAGAACCGGACACGAAGTGGGCAAGCTCGCCGCGGATATCCTCGCCAAACTTCTTACCGTAGCACGCAGAAGCCGTATACACGTCGACGGAATAGGTGTCTGCATCCCCGGTATCGTTTACTCCCAAACCAACCGGGTATGGGCCCCCAACATACCGGGCTGGGACAACTACCCCCTCTATGAGGAGCTGCGCAGTGTAACGCCTCCGGGCATCGAGATATACATCGACAGCGACCGTACCTGCTATATGTATGGAGAGATGTGGCAAGGTGCCGCCAAAGAATGTCACAGTGCCATATTCATTGCCGTGGGAACCGGTATCGGTGCCGGCATCATCATCGACGGGCACGTGTTGCACGGAGCCAACGACATTATCGGCGCCACCGGCTGGATGGCCCTGCAACCTCCCTACCGGGAAGAGTATGACGCATGCGGATGTTTCGAATATTACGCTTCCGGCAATGGTATCGGGGCACGGGTACGCGATGCCGTACGCGCCAACAAGGCATACAAAGGAAAACTGCGCCAGAAACCCATCTGCCGCATATCGGCCTATGATGTGTTCAGTGCCTATAATGAAAAAGACCCTATCGCAATCTCCGTATTGCACAAAGCCGTCGAGATGTGGGGCATGGCTTCCGCAAATCTGGTCAGCCTGCTCAACCCGCAGAAGATAATTTGGGGCGGAGGCGTCTTCGGCCCTGCCGGTATCTTTATAGATGACATTTACAAGGAAGCCTGCAAATGGGCGCAGCCGCTCAGCATCAAGCAGGTGGAATTTGTACCTTCTCAGTTGTCCGGTAATGCCGGACTGATAGGAGCAGCGTTTCTTGCCATCAAAAATCACTTGTATGAGTAACAGTTATCACAAGAATCTCGTATTCACGGCAGCGTGCATCGGGATGTGTTTCTTCGGAGTCTCCATGATTACATTGGGAGCAGTGCTGCCATCCCTCATAGCCAAGCTGAATCTGAGCGGGTTGCAGACAACCTCACTGGTCACTTTCCTGCCTCTGGGCATGCTGGCCGGTTCCCTGATTTTCGGTCCCATCGTAGACCGGTTCGGACATAAAGCCCTGCTGGTGCCCAGCTGCATCATCGTACTGCTGGGGATGGAAGGACTTGCCTTCTTTGAAAGCGTGCCACTGCTGCAAGCTTCCATCGTCGGCATCGGCCTGGGCGGAGGCATCCTCAACGGAGAAACCAATGCATTGGTATCCGACATCTCAGGAGAATCCGAAAAAGGCTCACGCCTCAGTTTTCTGGGCATGTTCTACGGACTGGGCGCATTGGGCATACCAATGTTGCTGGGCTCCCTTTCCAGGCATTATTCATTCGAAACCATCTTACTGGGAATTGGCGTAGTGATGCTTGCGGGCATTATATTCTGTATCCCCGTACGCTTCCCCGCCCCTAAGCAGGCGCAAGGTTTCCCGGTAAAAGAGGGATTGGGACTGCTGAAAGAAAGCAGCTTACTGCTACTCAGCTTCATTCTTTTTTTCCAAAGCGGCATCGAGGGTGTCTGCAACAACTGGTCCACGAGTTACTTTGGGCAGATGACGGATATTCCGGCCAATCAGGCATTGATTGCACTGACCTGCATGGTAGCGGGACTGACCGTGGCACGTATGGTGCAGGTTGCGATATTCAAGAAGATAAAACCGGAAACCGTGCTGCCCTACAGCCTTGCACTCACTGCCATAGGCTTCTGTTTCCTTATGTTCTCGCCGGGGTTTGCACGCGCGGCAGTCGGCATGGTGCTGGTAGGTATGGGGCTGTCGGCCACGTATCCCGTGATACTCAGCATTCTTGGAAGCCGGTACCCGTCCTTATCGGGAACAGCATTCAGCGTGGCGCTTGCCATAGCCCTCGTCGGCCAGACTGCAATGAACGGCCTGATGGGAATGGTTTCCCAATACACCAATGGCATCGGGCTTTATCCTTATCTGATGATTGCCTCACTTGCCGTCATGCTCCTTTTGTATAAACGCTCACTCAAATAAATTTATTAACTTCTTAAAAAACAAAAAAAGTTATGTTAGCACTCGAATGGTTAAAGAATGCCCATGGCATTATGGAAAAACTGGAGGCTACCCAGTTGGAAAACATCAAAAAAGCAGCCACTGTTATGGCAGATTCCATCGAAGCCGGTCGTTGGGTCCACACGTTTGGTTGCGGCCACGCAACAATTCCCGTAGAAGAAATGTATCCGCGTATCGGCAGCTTTGTAGGATTCCACCCGCTTTGCGAATTGCCTCTGACATTCTTCACGCAGATTATCGGCCAGATGGGTATTCACCAGTTCCTCTTCCTGGAACGGGCAGAAGGCTACGGCCAGGAAATCATGAAGAACTATGATTTTGATTCCAAAGACTGTATGTGGATTTTCTCACATACCGGTATCAATGCCGTCAATATAGACATGGCATTGGAAGCCAAGAAGCGCGGCATGAAAGTTATCGTATACGGTTCGGCCAGCGAAACGGGCGACAAGGCCAGCCGTCACTCCAGCGGAAAGAACCTCTTCCAGTTGGCAGATATCGTAGTGGATTCCTGCGTTCCCCTGGTAGACGCCTCCGTACCTTTGAAGAACCACTTCGACAAGGTAGGTCCGTTGTCTACATTGAGTTTCGTCACCATGGTATGGATGACCATCACTACCGTTGCCGAAATCCTTGCCGACCGTGGCGTACACTTGTACATCCATCCGTCGCACAACGTTCCGGGTGACACAACCGCCCACGAACGACTGGATGCAGCCATTGCAGAATATCAAAGAAAAGTCAAGTGCTTGTAACGAAAGATATTCCAATCATCATCTCATCCAATCATCATCTATGAGTGACGGAGGCCCGTCCCTGCTTCGCCCCCAAGAAGCAGGACGGGCTTTTTCTGTTCAAAAAGAATAAAATCGGCCCACTGCTTCGATAAATCTTCCCTTTGTTGTATATTTGTTCCCCAGAAAAAATAGGGAAACAGATAAGCATAAAAGATAGATATGAAACAGATAAGTATCGCACTTCTCCTCTGCCTCTGTACGCTGGCAGGTTTCGCCCAAAGTGGCAAGGCGCTCGATTTGAAAGAAATCGTATCGGGCAAGTTCACTCCGAAGAATATTTCCGGCGTTATCCCCATCCCGGGAGACGGGGAACATTATTCGCAGATGAATGCGGACAGGACACAAATCATCAAGTACTCCTTCAAAACGGGAAAACCCGTGGAAGTGCTGTTTGATGCCGCTACCGCACGCGAATGCACGTTCAAGACATTCGACAGCTACAGCTTTGCTCCGGACGGCAGCAAGCTGCTCATTGCCACCGAAACAACTCCCATCTACCGTCATTCCTATACGGCTGTGCATTACATCTACAGCCTGAAGCGCAACCTGGACGGTAAAATCAACAATATCGTGGAAAAGCTTTCGGACGGCGGCCCGCAGCAGGTGCCCGTATTTTCACCGGACGGCAACCAGGTGGCTTTTGTACGCGACAACAACATCTTCCTTGTAAAACTGCTCTACGGCAACAGCGAAAGCCAGGTGACGGAAGACGGGAAACAGAACGAGGTGCTGAACGGCATCCCCGACTGGGTTTACGAAGAGGAGTTCTCCTTCAACCGTGCGCTGGAATTCAGTGCCGACAGCCAGATGCTGGCTTTCATCCGCTTCGACGAGAAAGATGTTCCCTCCTACTCTTTCCCTCTTTTTGCCGGACAAGCCCCCCACTTCACCCCTTTCGAGAAGTATCCGGGAGAGTATACTTACAAATATCCTAAAACGGGAGAAGTAAATTCCAAAGTGTCCGTACACACCTTCGACATCAAGTCGAAAGTGACCCGCAAGATAAACGTGCCGGTAGATGCAGACGGCTATATTCCCCGCATCCGCTTTACCCAAGACCCCAACAAACTTGCCGTCATGACACTGAACCGCCATCAGAACCGGTTCGACCTATACTTTGCCGACCCTCGCAGCACGGTAGCCAAACTGGCTCTGCGTGATGAAAGCGATACCTATATCCGCGAGAATGTATTCGACAACATCATCTTCTATCCGGAAAATTTCAGTTTTGTCAGCGAAAAGAGCGGATACAACCATCTGTACTGGTATAGCATAGGCGGCAATCTGCTGAAACAAGTGACAGCCGGACAATATGAAGTGCAGGAGTTCCTGGGTTATGACCCCGAAGAAGGAAGCTTCTACTTCAGCAGCAACGAGGAAAGCCCCATGCGCAGTGCCATCTACAAGATTGACCGGAAAGGTAAAAAGACCAGACTATCGTCACAAGCCGGAACAAACAGTGCGCAGTTCAGTGCGAACATGAAGTACTATATGAACCGTTATTCCAATCTGGACACTCCGACCGTCATTACGCTGAACGACAATACCGGCAAGACTCTTGCCACCCTGATGGACAATGCGGCATTGAAGCAGGAAATCAGCGGCTATGACATGCCACGGAAGGAATTCTTCACTTTCCAGACTTCCGACGGAACCACATTGAATGGCTGGATGATGAAACCTGCCGACTTCTCTGCCGGCAAGAAATACCCGGTACTGATGTACCAGTACAGCGGCCCCGGTTCACAGCAAGTGCTTGACAAGTTCAGTGTAAGCTGGGAAACCTACATGGCATCACAAGGCTATATCGTGGTTTGCGTAGACGGGCGTGGCACCGGAGGACGGGGTGCCGAATTCGCCAAATGCACCTATCTGAACCTGGGTATCAAGGAAGCCAAAGACCAGGTGGAAACCGCCCTCTACATGGGCAACCAGCCTTATGTGGACAAAAACCGCATCGGAATCTGGGGATGGAGTTACGGTGGATACATGACCATTATGAGTATGAGTGAAGGAACACCGGTATTCAAGGCCGGAGTAGCCGTAGCTGCCGTTACCGACTGGAACTACTACGACACCGTTTATGGCGAACGCTTTATGCGCACACCGAAAGAAAACGCCGAAGGCTATAAGGCCAGTTCCACCTTTACCCGTGCCGACAAGCTTCACGGCAACCTGCTGCTGGTACACGGCATGGCAGACGACAATGTACACTTCCAGAACTGTGCCGAATATGCCGAACAACTGGTACAACTCGGCAAACAGTTCGATATGCAGGTTTACACCAACCGCAACCACAGTATCTACGGAGGAAATACCCGGTTACACCTATACACGCGGTTGACCAACTTCTTCAACAAAGAATTGAAATAATGCCCGAAAGAGTACGTAAGCCTGAGTGGCTCAAAATAAGCATCGGTGCCAACGAGCGCTATACCGAGACCAAACGCATTGTCGAATCGCATTGCCTACATACCATCTGTAGCAGCGGCCGTTGCCCCAATATGGGGGAATGTTGGGGGAAAGGCACCGCAACCTTCATGATTGGGGGAAATATCTGCACCCGGTGCTGTAAGTTCTGCAACACGGCAAGCGGGAAGCCCTTGCCACTGGATGCCGATGAGCCTACACATGTGGCAGAGTCCATTGCCTTGATGAAACTCTCCCATGCAGTCGTCACCTCCGTAGACCGTGACGACCTGCCCGACTTAGGCGCGTCACACTGGGTACGTACCATCCGGGAAATCAAGCGGCTCAACCCTGACACCACCGTCGAAGTGCTGATTCCCGACTTCCAGGGAAGAAAGGAACTCGTGGCACAAGTCATCGATGCACAACCGGAAATCATTTCGCACAACATGGAGACTGTCCGTCGCATCAGCCCCCTCGTACGCAGTGCCGCCAAGTATGAAACAAGCCTGGAAGTGTTGCGGCAAATTGCAGAAAGCAATACTACCACCAAGTCCGGCATTATGGTGGGATTGGGCGAGACTCCGGAAGAAGTGGAAGAACTGATGGACGACCTCCGCCGGGTGGACTGCCACATACTGACTATAGGCCAATACCTTCAACCCACACACAAGCATTATCCGGTAGCAGCATATATTACTCCCGAACAATTTGCACTCTACAGAGAGAAAGGATTGAAAAAAGGGTTTCAGCAAGTGGAAAGCGCTCCATTGGTACGCTCCTCTTATCATGCGGAAAAACAGATCCATTTTATACAAAAAAGAAGTAAAATAGGAAACATTTAAATTTCCCAGTTGTTATGATGTAAACGACAAAATCATAATACGGATAATGAGCCATCAAAGAATTTTATCATCAAGATTCAATATGTCGCTGGGATTCATCCCCGTTATAATATCCATCATATTATGCGAGTTTATAACGCAGGACATGTCCATCTACATCGGTGCAGGTGTAGGACTCTTGTTTAGCATCTATTCGGTGAGGCATAGAGGAACGCATGTTCCGCAAATCATACTTTACTGTACTACCGGAATGTTACTGCTGTTATCGGTAACAACCCTATTCCTCGTAAACTACTGTCCCCGTTTCATGCTTCCGTTCACGCTGGAAATCAGTGCCATCATTCCCCCATTCGTCATCTACCTCAATAGGAGAAAATTTCTGGACTACCACATGTCTCAGACACAGAAATGCTGCAAGCAGCTTTTTGCACAAGGGGCAGAAGCCGCCATCGTATCCTCACGCGTAATCCTTATCATAAGCCTGCTGCATTTTCTGATTATCTTCTTGGCGGTTCTGGTCAGTTACCCGCCACATTCTGTTTTATGTGGCGCCTCCCCTCGTCTTTATATCAGGCATTCTGTTCAATCAGTTCGGCATTTTCTATTTCAATATAGTGATGAACCACACGGTTTTCGTACCGATAGTCAATACCAAAGGAGATGTCATGGGGAAAGCCATCGCCTCAGAAGCCATCAACCGGAAAAACGACTATATCAATCCGGTCATCCGGATTGCCGTTGCCTCACACGGCATGCTGTTTCTCCTCCCCCGCCCCAAATGCAACGTTTTCGAGAAAGATAAAATCGACTTGCTGATGGAGGGTTACCTGATATATGGAGAAACATTGGAACAAGGCGCACACAGAATTTTACGACAAACGCTTCCCACCGCCCCATTAGACCATTTGCACTTCAACTTCATGTATCATTTTGAGAATGAAGCCACCAACCGCCTGGTCTATCTCTTCACACTAGACCTGGACGATGACTCCATCCTATGCAATAAGAATTTCAAGGGGGGAAAGCTATGGACATTCCAGCAAATGGAACACAACCTGGGACGGAACTTCTTCAGCAGTTGCCTGGAATATGAATTCGAGCACCTGGAAGCTATTATTTATACAAGAGAAAAATACAAGGAATCTTAGAAAGGTCGGGAGTCTTGCCCTGCCACTCCCTCACGGTCTTGGTTTTGATATACTCCCCTTCACAAGTAATGTTCGCCGCAATGCAGAGCTTGGTCTGCGGACGGCAGTTATGAAGAATATCCTCTATCATCTTATTATTGCGATAAGGCGTTTCAATGAAAAGCTGAGTCTGATGTTCATTATAGACGCGTTGTTCCAGCATTTTCAGCTTTTTGGCACGCTCTGCCGGTTCAATGGGAAGATAACCATGGAAGGCAAAGCTCTGACCGTTGAAGCCGGAACCCATGACGGAGAGGATAATGGAAGAGGGCCCCACCAAGGGGACCACTCTCAAGTTTTTCCGTTGTGCAATAGCCACTACGTCCGCTCCCGGGTCGGCCACAGCCGGACAACCGGCTTCGGAGATCACGCCCATCGGATGCCCCTCCACCAGCGGCTTCAGATAGCCGGAGATGTCTTCGGGCGACGTATGCTTGTTCAACGTATAGAATGTCAGCGCATCAATATCTATTCCCTTGTCCACCTTTTTCAAAAAACGGCGTGCCGAGCGCACATCCTCCACGATGAAATAGCGGATTCCCAGTATTATCTCCTTATTATAAGGAGGCAACACCGTTTCAATAGGCGTATCGCCCAGCGTGACTGGCAAAAGATAAAGTGCGAGTTCCATTAGCCGTAAATGATATTTCCGTTTTCGTCCTTATACTCATCCAGTCCCTTCTCGTAAGTAGCCATGGCGCGAAGGCTCATACCTACGCTGGAGAAACCTCCATCGTGGAACAAGTTCTGCATAGTGACCTTGCGGGTGAGGTCGGAAAACATCACGATACAGTAGTCCGCACACTCATCGGCAGAAGCATTACCCAGAGGAGACATGCGGTTGGCGAAGTCGAACAGTTTGTCCATACCCTTCACACCGGAACCGGCAGTGGTCATCGTGGGAGACTGGGAAATGGTGTTGACACGTACATGGTGTTCACGTCCGTAGATGTAACCGAAGCTGCGGGCAATGGATTCCAGCAGTGCCTTGGCATCTGCCATATCGTTGTAACCGTAGAACGTACGTTGCGCAGCCACATAACTCAAAGCCAGAATTGAACCGTAGTCGGCAATGGCGTTGAGTTTCTTGGCAGCTTGTATCATCTTGTGGAAAGAGACAGCGGAGATGTCCAGCGTCTTTTCCAACATATCGTAATCCAAATCATCATATGTACGTTTCTTACGCACATTGGGAGACATACCAATGGAGTGCAGCACGAAGTCAACCGGGCCACCCAATACTTCCATAGAGCGTTTGAATACATTTTCCAAATCTTCTACACTTGTAGCATCTGCGGGAATCACCTCGCAGTTCAGTTTCTCCGAAAGAGCGGACACTTCGCCCATACGGACAGCAACCGGTGTATTCGATAAAGTGATGGTTGCACCTTCTTTTACTGCTTTTTCTGCTACTTTCCAGGCAATGGACTGCTCATTCAGAGCACCGAAAATAATGCCTCTTTTTCCTTTCAACAAATTGTAACTCATACCTATTTTTAGTAAAATTCGGCTGCAAAGATAGGAAGTTTTTGCATAAAAAGCCCGAAAGTGTGCAAAGAAAAGGGAAGAACGGCAAAAAATATACCGATCACCCACTGCAAAACTACTGCAACGCTTGTGCAGTACCACTGCAATACAGTTGCAGTATCACTGCAAACATATTTGCAGTAACGCTGCACTCCATCTGCAGTACTACTGCAAAACGCATGCAGCAGGAATGCAGTAATAACGCACTGATTATCAGCCCAGGGCTTCCTATTCTGCAAATACCTGATGAAACCCGAGACAGCATTTGAACATGAGCGCAAAAAGCCCTATATTTGCAGCAAACTAAAAAATAGAGAAGGCAATGAAGAAGTTGATTATATTTGACCTGGACGGAACTTTACTGAATACAATAGCCGATTTGGCACAAAGTACAAACCATGCCCTGCAAGCGCTTGGCTATCCCACTCACCCGGAATCGGCCTATAACTTCATGGTTGGCAACGGAATCAACAAACTGTTCGAGCGCGCCCTCCCGGAAGGGGAAAAGAGCGAAGAAAACGTCCTGCGCGTCCGCAAGGAGTTTGTGCCTTATTATGACGTGCACAATGCTGATAAAAGCCGCCCTTACCCCGGCATCCCCGAACTACTGGAACAGTTGCAGGAGAAAGGGATGATATTGGCAGTGGCTTCCAACAAATATCAATCGGCTACCGTGAAACTGATTTCACATTATTTCCCCAACATACGTTTTACCGCCGTCTTCGGACAACGGGAAGGGGTCAACGTGAAGCCCGACCCAACAGTGGTGCATGACATTCTGGACATCACCCGGATATCCCGTGAAGACGTGCTATATGTGGGAGACTCCGGAGTGGATATGCAGACGGCCGCCAATGCCGGAGTCACTGCCTGCGGAGTCACCTGGGGATTCCGTCCCCGCACAGAACTGGAAGAGTTTCATCCGGCACATATCGTAGACAATGCTACGGACATTGCCGTTATCGCCGCTCTTTGAGAAGGCACTCCCTCCCCCCCAGCTATCCGAGAGTGCATATTTACATTATGATATTTTTTAGGCGCGGATTACGCGAAAAACACGGAGTTTTTCTTTGTCTCTCCGTGAAATCCACGTACTTCCACGCCTAAAAAATAATCAGAAAGAGAACAGCCTCAGAACAATTTTCGCATCGCTCCTTTATCTCCCACCACAAGATAGGTATTCCCGTCAATCAGTAAAGCGCGCCCACGTTTCTTCTTTCGGTTTTCCTCGTTATCCACATTCACTCCAATCACCCGTCCATCATAGAAAGTGGAAATATCCTTAAAGATAGTATGCCCCACAATGATATGTTCGACGTCATAACGTTTCAACATCAGTTGCAGGGAGTCTTGTGCCAATGGATGGTATTTTGCATCCGTCCGTACCAATCCACGATACCAGATAGGTCCGCTATTACCATATAGGAAAGCCGTGAGAGGCGATAAGGCCTTACGTTCCTTCTTGCTCATGAACAATGCACGGCTCATTTCCTCATTCACTGTGGGAATATTCAAGTCACGGTCATAAAACTCCTTTCCCAAACCTGCGTGCACATACAGATTAGGTCCGATGGTCTGCATCGTATTACGGGTACCAAGCCATTTGCCAAGTTCTGTGTCCGGACCGAACAATGCCGGATAATCCATACCCAGTTTTCGGGCCAATGTCTTGTACTTTTCTTTGGTATAACGCAAATCATTTGCCGTCACAAGTGGTTCATGGTTACCCAACAGAAACGAAACATGACCACCTGCATCTGCCGCCTCCTTCTCCAATTTATAGAACAGCCAAAATATCTGCGGCACATCTTTGCCACGGTCAAATATATCACCGATAACCACCAGATGGTTGGTTCCAAAACTCCAATGGTAGTCTTTATCAATGACATTGTTGCCTCGCAGCAAGCTCATCACGCAATTCAACTTGCCATGGGGGTCAGACATCACAAACACTTTATCCGGTTGTCTGTATTGCCATTCCGGACGTTTGACCGGATGCAGCTTCACATCAAACGGATAACGCCCTTTGTGGTCCGTGACATGAAGGGTGAAATCCTGAGGAAGCACCGTATAAGTCGTATCTTCTATCTGCCCTTGGGCTGTAACACTTATGACGCACACCTTGCCGTCCGGTTCATAAATCACATAAGGTCCGTCTGCCGACAATTCCTCCTTCTTCTCCTTATCCTTCTTCTTACCGTCTAAACCAAGAGTTCCGGCACTTAGGCCGGAACTGATGAAAGTTAGAATAAATACAGTAAAAAAAGACTTTACAATAGTAGTCTGATACTTCATATTCTCGCTTTTTTGGAATTAATCACCATAAGTCGGATTCTGCTGCATATTCGGATTGGAATTCATCTCCGCCTTAGGAATGGGCAATACTACACGATAATAGTTCCAATCAAAAGATACGCTCTCATCCACCATCTTCAGATGTGAAGTCTCGGCTATTTCCGGGAATTCCTTGGTCGACTCCTTGCGCACGATAGTCTGATGATTACGAAGGGCGTCGAAGAAACGGTGTCCTTCACCGAACAACTCTTTACGGCGTTCCAACAGAACATCATCCAACGTCACCGTCTTACCCTGCACGGTCTTTTCCGGATTGGCACGGCTGACAATAGCATCCAGATACTTTACAGCCTTGTCATTGTTATTGAGCTTTACAGCCGCTTCGGCAGCAATCAGATAAAGTTCGGACAGACGAAGTACTGGAATATTGGAATCTTCCACAGCCTTGCCGCTCTGCGGCTGATACTTGGCTATGTAAGCTCTCTTTGTCTTAGGAACAACCGTATATGCCTGATTCCTGACATCATCCGGATCTTCCTGCATCAGTTCATAGAAAGAACTGGTCAGGCAATAATCATCATAACCCGCCTGCCAACAAAGGTAAGCCACACTTTCTTTGCCAACGCCGTCCACTGTCAGATTCACCAACTCAAACAAGACTTCTCCCGGATCGGAAGAGGCAAAATCAGTTCCCCATATCGTGCCATACTCATCATTGGTCCACAAACGGTACTTATTCTTTTCCGCTCCCGCAATGGCAGCTTCAGCCGTAATCAAGGCATTCTGATTATCTTCCATATACAAATAGGCTCTACTCAGCAACAGCATTGCCGCCCACTTATTAATCTTACCCTTGTTGAATTCTTCATCCAGCAGGTCAGCACCTTCCTTCAAATCCTTGATGATTGCCTCATAACACTGGGCAACGGTATTGCGCGACGGCTTGTTTTCCGTATTGGATACTTCGGTCACAATAAGGACCCCCCACTGGACTATA
>OCAV01000912.1_pt1 | contig 22168 bp, 40 predicted proteins | sample 1538331 | NCBI WGS metagenome assembly OCAV01 (sample SAMEA2580297, study PRJEB22360) | human gut metagenome | biome: human gut; feature: human-associated habitat; material: faeces | place: Denmark | collected 2008/2010
AAGTACAATATCATAGTGAATCCCCACTTCGTCCCACTCTAGTTTATCAGGATCATTGTGTTTATCAGCGAATCTCTGAAGCTCAACTTTAACTTTCTGTTTCTCTCTCGCAAATGTAGCTTCTTCTCTAGTTCTGAAGCAATTCCCCATAGCATATCTTCCCAAGTCCATGGGGCCATTTACCCATTCACAATTATCAACTTGTCCATCACTACTTATATACCAATACCAGTCTCCGTATTCGGGTTTCCAAACCTTTTCAGATTTCTCAACTCTCTTAGCTTTCTCAACCAGTCCCAACAACTGCTCTCTCTCTTCTTTATTTAATCCCTCAAGATTAATCGTAATATTCTCACTCATTGTCTCTCACCTCTACTCCCATTCTTTTTCCAAACTCAATAATCTGCTCTCTACTTAACCATTGTGGCTTTTCATTTTCTGTGAATAAATCCCAAATGAACAGCATATAACCGATCTGTTCTTCTTCTGTCTTGCCCCACAAATGATTAACACATTTATGACCGTTTAAATAGTACTCGCAATCCTGTCTCATACGATCTAACAACATATATCTATACTTCTTATCTCGCTGCGAGATCCAGATTTTTGTTTCTTCCATATCATTACTCATAACTTATCTCCCCTCATAGTTCCAATACCTAATCCAACTCATAGCTTCTTCCATATAAGCCGGATTCAGATCCTGCCATCTACTACCACACTCAAACTCAGCCTTAAAATCGTTCCAAAGATTAGCAAAATACATTCTACTTTTCTCTTTATATAAATCAGAGTGGGCACCACCTAACAGTGAACCCACTCTATCTTTAACTGCTCTATGTACTTTGTTTTGCTGAGTTGTTGAAAGAGTCATGTTTGAAATACTCTTGTCAAATGCCTTTGTTTGCTTTTCTAAAGCATCTTTGAATTCAACCATCTGCTGAACATATGTAACTTTGAAATCACCAAACTCTGCTAAAAGTTGGTTAACACTCTGATCTGCTGCAACTTCATAATGTCCTGTTTTTCTTAATGTAGGAAGCACTTCTGATGTTACCCATCTCTTGAATTCTCTTGCTTTCTCTAACTTGCTTCCAAAGATCAATGCATACATACCTGACTCGTTGATAAGCCAGCCACCACGTTGTCCTAAACTCGATAACGTTTTGTTATTGAGTTTATCATCGTCATCAACATGATCTGCCAATGCTTTACTTGGATTCGTATAACCCAAACATTGTGCAACATCCTTCCCAACAAACCACGGCTCACCATCAATAACAACTGTTCTCACTTCTCCAAAATCAGCATTATCAAATACCATCTGTTGTAACTGATCCACTGTACTTTCTTTCTTAACTAACTCTGCCATATGTAATTCTCCTATCTATTCTTAGACCCAGCAATAAACAACAGCAGCAGATAATAAGTCCTGATTCCCAACTTCTCTTCTGCTAATATCCTCACTGCTTCATCCACATCTACGATCTGTACTGTCAAATCTTCATTCGCTTCTAACTTACTTAAATCAATCTCACCAGTTGCAATCCCATACACAGTACTTACACATTCATCTGTCATACCAGCACTTGAAAAACATGGTCTATTTAACCCAGCCATATCATCACAAGGCTTAAAGTCTAAACCGGTTTCTTCTTTCATTTCTCTAATTGCAGCTTCTACAACTGTCTCTCCCCCGTCTACAAGACCTGCAGGAAGTTCATATATGTAATCATTTACTGGATATCTAAATTGTCTAATCAATACCAGCTTATCTCTTTTCTCACCATAATAAGCATACATTAGCACTGCATCTGCTTTAGGCTCTCCTACTTTAGCTACTAGCTCTTCTTCACTGTGTCTACTAGCTACATAATATGGATGCTCATTTCCATTCTTATCGACCACAGTATAGTCATACAGATTTAAAAACTTGTTATCTGTCTGCTTTTTGATTTCTTTAACTCTACTCATCTTTAACCTCTTTCTTCTTTAGTTCTCTGTAAGCTTTCCATTTTGCTTCTGTTCGTCTGAAGTTGTAATCGTTATCTGTTGCCACCTCATGGCCGCACTCCTTACAACGTCCCACTTGAAATGGAAACTTAATCATAATTTCCTGATTCTTAACTCCTCTAAATACTTCCTCTATAATCTCATCCTGTACTGTGAACTTTACAAGATCTTCACATTCAGAACAATAAGCCCGTTCTGTTAATTTATGTTTCATGTATTAAATTCCTTTCAGTTTCTTATAAGCTTCCCACACTGCATCTCCTCTTCTAAAATTATACCCATTATCTGTTGCAACCTCTGTTCCACATTCTTTACAACGACCAACTTTAAAAGGGAAATGAACTATAGTTCCATGGAAATTCTCTTCCACCACTTCATCACGAATACTATAGTCAACAAGCTTTCCACATTCTTGACAATAGGCACGTTCATGTAACTTACTCATTTTGACTACTCTCCTGACTTCTACCGATCCCATGCTCTAAAACTTCTTTACATTCTTTCAGATAATCATCAAATTCCTTCCCTGTAAAGAATCTGAACATGTCATTAAAAGTCTCATGCCCATTCTCTTGATCTCTGTAAATTGAAAATAATTCAATTGCTGTCGCACTTGTTTCAAAATCCTGATCATCCATAAGATCTGCTAAAATAGTATCAGGATCTCTAAAACTATGATCAATTTCCCCTTTTATCTGTTTCTCTAAAAATTCTCCATTTAACTCAATTACTTTATCTAAAAGCTGCCTTACTCTCATAAATTCTCCTCTCTAATTATTACACTGTTCTCTTGTCTCTGGTTTAATTTCAATTTCGATCATTTCCACTGCTCTCACCTCTATTCCTGTGGCATGTAAAAAACCGTATTTCGGTCTGGAATACGGTTCTTATATTCTTCTATAATTTTAAGTAATACCTCATTCGCTCTTTCATATGATTCAAAATCTCCTAAGGTTACATTTCCATCTCCTAAGAGATCCATAGAGATAAAAAACCAATCTCCAGAATGAGATACATACAAGCATTTCATCATCTGTATATTATAGACTTCAGATTTCTCCTGATTTACAATTAACATATTTCTACTTCCTTTCTTTACTTCCTTATTAAAAAACTACAATGGGGACAGTGGGATTCGAACCCACATAAATGTAAGTGTTATTTTTACTATAGGGAGGTACAAAATATTTAATATGAAAATTTTAGTTTTAAGTTCTTTATGGAAGAATGTAGTTTTGCTTTACCTATTAAGCTATGTCCCCAAGATGCCAGCTCTTACGAGCCGGCTTAATATTAATTCAAGAGATCCTGAATATTGATCATAGATTTACTGTCTCCAGATACTTTTGGAACTTCTCCGTTCCATTTCTCAATCCACTGCTGAATTAAGATTTTGTTTGTTAACTGTTTCTCTAAGATTTTGTTTGCGTCAGCCTCTGCTTTAGCGTTAACTACCTTAGTCTCAGCATCTTTCTTAGCTTTAAGACGATTCTGCTCTGCTGTTTCTACACGTTTCTTAGCAACTGCTTCATCAGCGATCGCTTTCTCAATCTCACTACCAGCGTTCATGTCTTTGATGGTCAGCTGCACAAGCTCGACACCCTCATCTTTAAGCATATTCTGTAAGTCTTTTGTAGCTAAAGCATAGATTTCATTTTTCTTAGCTCCAAGAGTATCAATCACATTGTACTGAGTAACAACTGTTTCAATACTCTTCTGTGCATAATTGCTAATGATATTCTGCTTTAAGTTGTCAAGTGTTGTGTATCTCTTGTATACTTTAAAAGCATCTTTCTGATTAACACGGAACTTAACATTTACCTCAGCTCTTACGAACTGTGCATCTTTTGTCTGAACATTTACGTTTTTGATAGTTCTCTCTTCTACAGTAGTGGGAATAAGAAATACCTTATCAATTGGACTTTTGAATGTAATTCCTTCATTTAACGTCTTGCTGCTAGTTCCACTGAACGCTGACCAACGGATTCCTACATTATTAGATGGTACATATACAACACATAATGTAAGTACAAAAATCACAATAGGAACTAATGCCCATAAAGCACCTTTCTTAGATTTCTTTGATTCCTCTCTATCGAAGTCAAAACATCCGACAACAATTAACACTACAGTTGCAATAATCAACAACGCTCTAAATAAAAACATTAACATTTTAAACTTCCTCTATCTTTCTATTCATCTTTGTTCAATGCAATCAATGAATTTCCACATGTAATTCTGTCTGCATCTTCTTCTTTTGATGGAACAAATACAATTACATCCCAGCCATCTTCTACTAAAGGCTGCTCAAATTTTTCATAAACATCAAAATCTGTAACAATCTCATAACCTTCATCAACAGCTTCAACTGTTTCATGAATCGGAGTGATCTTAACAATACATTTCTCTTTGTCAAAATACTTGTTCATTAAATCAACATCCAAGTTGCTTTCAGATGTAACTGCAAAATTCAATGTATACTTGCGTTTCTTTGGCATTGGAAGCTCATCAATAATTGATCCAATTTCTTCTAATGACAAAGAACATCCTCTAAACATTTCATTGCGTTGTTCTTCATCTAATGTATTGATAGAAAACTGAAGACCAAAACCATCTTCTCCACCATATTGGAAACCTGTTGCTATCCATCTGAATAAAAACGCTTTCAAGTTCTGATTTGCTTTTGGCATCATTGTAGAAACAACAGGGTGATATGTATCAAAATGGATATCTCCATCAGGATCGGTCAGCATTTGAGCAACCTGTCTTGCAGAAACAATTACATTTGGATTAAATGTAGGTTCACCCATTCTGGCATAATGCACATTTAGTCGTTCTCCATCTTTTACTCCAGATAAAGCGATTCCAGATGTGATTTCAGTCATGAGCTCAGCTAAAGATACATTTCCTTTAAATCCAAGCTTAGGGCAATCACAGAAATTACAATGCATTGGACAACCTTTCTGAGAAGAAACAGTAACAACCAATTTTTCTTTTACATCAACAGGCTTATGTTCTACTTTATCAATGCGTTTGTTATATCCAAGAAAATCTGCTTTAATGTTATTTTCTTTTCCATAGTCTCCAACATAAAGATATTCCAATGTTAAATCTGTATCAGAAATGATTTTTCCTGTATGTGTATTTGTAATTGTTCTCATCTTTCTTCTCCTCTACCTTTCTACATATGTCCAACTCTCAATGAAATCAATTGCATCTTCAAAATCGTTTGGACTAAGATCTTTATAAGTTCCACACTCAAACTGTTCTCTAAACTGATGCCACAGATTTGCAAAATACAAAGCACCTTTAGCTTTATAAAGTCCTGAATGAGCTCCACCAAGTAATTCACTTACTCTTCCCTTTGCAGCTTTCTGAATACGACTCTGCTTTTTAGTATCAATAGTCATATTGTCCATGACTTTATCAAGTCTTTCTGCCTGTTCTTTGATAGTTTCTGTAAAAGCTACAATTTGCTCTTCCATTTTAAGAATTTTGCCTTCCAGTCCTAAAGACTCATGTAACAGTTCTTTCTGTCTATCTGTCTTATAAAAGGCTGTATGTAATACATCAGCAGCTTCAAGCTGATACCTAAGTAATTTACTTACCGCTTCTGGGTTTTCTTTTTTCATCTTAGGTGTAAGTGAAATCTGAGCTAGCCACATTGGTACAAATTTCTCTTGAAGACAAATTACTTCTCTTTTTACATGACGAGCTCCTTCAATTTGAACCGTGTCAAATTTGACACAGTTGCCTTTAAACAATAATGAATTTTGGACATTCTTAATCTGTCTTCGAGCCTGATCTTCTGTCAACCCTAGTTGAACACAGGTATTTCTAACAGCTAACCAAACTTTTCCATCCTCATCTTTGACACCTAACAAAGTGTCATCATAGAATGGAATTTCTTTTGTTTCTACTTCCATTTACTCCCCTTTCTTTTTCTTCTTTGATTTAGGCCTTTCGTTCCAAGCATTAACAGCTTTCTCTTCAAGTTCTAACGCAATGACATCTGAATCTAAACGATAGGTCTCTTTGTCTAAAGCGAATGCAGGCCCACTTGCATGGCATTTTGAACACAAAACACAATAACGATATGGTATTTCTTCATCCCCCACATTTCGCACTCGAACTAAGTTAACTTTCTTACTCCTACAAAAAGGACATCTCTTTAATCTAGTTTTTTCTGGAATCATATTTCTCCTTCCTGATCACTCCTGATCCTCTTCACTCTCAATAAACACAAGCTTATCAATTTGCTCTCTGTCACTACCTCTGAAGATAGAAATGTTATTGTCAATAGTCCATTCACCATCAACCTTGACACAACAACTACCTCTCTGATATTTCACAGGAATCTTATCCCATTCAATTCCCTTATCAGTCAGTAACATTTCTTTAAGCATTTCACAATTAACACCCTGAAGTTCTTTGTGAGAATAAAATGCTTGTCCAACCATTTGAACTGCATTTCTCATAGCATCCTGTTGTCTCCAATAGATTAAGTTTGTGACTTCTTCTTTTGGAATTGAAAATGCTCTAGCATCAAACATAGCTCCACGTTCTTTGGACTTTTCATAAGCCTTAAGAACTTCCATATCCTCTTCTGATATGTCTTCTCCCTTGTTTACCTTAAATCCATAAACAAAAGCACTAAAAGCCTTATTAAACTCCATAGTAGCCATACTCGCTGCAATGCTACACATCTTATCAGTACGATAATTAAACCACCCATCAGAATTTAGCTTCTGATAATCAATAAGAATAAATGTAATTTCATCACTCTGCGTGTAAGCAAACACACAACCCTGAATTTGTCTACACATTTTCATCATTGTAGCTTGCATTGCATTGCTAAGCACTTCATCAAACGGCTTCTGAAATCCTCTAGTGAATGTATGAAATGCCTTTCCATCTACTCTGATCGCAACTGGTACTCTTCTTGTTAAGTACTGTCTTGAGACACATTCATAAGCTTTCATTCGTTTGTCAAACTCTGTTGCCATTTTCCTTTTTCATCTCCTTCCTAAAAATTTCTATACTAAAAGAGACACCTCATAAGAAGTGTCTCTCTCAATACCAATCTTTAACTAACACTTAAATCCTGGAATATTTCCAAAAAACTCTGTAAGAAGTTCGTCAAGGTCGTCTAATGTTGCTTTAGGTTCCTCTTCTCTGTTTAACCCCTTTGCTTCATCATAGTCTTCTCCTGAGAAATCGCTTTCTTTTGAGCAACATCCGCAATTACAACCGTCATCTTCTTTCTCTTCTCTGGCTTCTACCTGTTTGCTATAAGCGTCCATGAGCTTATGATAGGTATTAACTTTTTCTTCTTTGTCTGCATCCTCAACGGTACATACGCCCGGAACATAAAAGACTACACAATCTTTATCAAAGTCAACTTCTACACTGCTTACAGTAAAAGTCATGCCATCCATAGTAATTTCATCAGCAAGTAAGCCAACTGTTAAAATCCTATTGAAAGAAAGATCTTTCTCTAAAATGATCTCATCTTCTTTTTCAACGGCCGTATGTACTAATTCAGGTTCTTTAGTAAAATAACTAACGTCAGAACCATCTAACTTTTCAAGTCCTGTGTTTAATGTTAATGTACTTTTTATTACTGTTTCTCCTTTAAAAATCGCTTTCATCTGTTTCTCCTTTTCTATGTAAATTAATAGTTACAGATTTAACTCATTGTGAGGTGATATATTTCTCTATTGGTTTATGATCAAACAAGATCAGGAGTTTGGAGGCACAATGACGCCGCAGCGGAGTGTAATCTCATCAAGTCCTCCCTGGCTTGCCAGTGGAGGAGATGAGATTATGCCTCCTATCTCCTGATCTTGTTAGTGATTCAAACACAATTCATTAAATCAGCAAGTATATCTCTTGCAAAAAATGTAGAACAACTTATCTTTGATGTATTCCTCTATGTATTTATGATTCAAGAAGGAGGATCTTCATGAACGCCTCTCGCAGTTGATGTGATTTAAATCATTACAAAGTGATGATTTAAATGTAATCAATGCGGAGGGTTCTGAAGATCCTCCTTCTTCAATGGTTAATGATAAGTATTTCTACAAAGGGTACATCTCCCTTTTGTTGGTTTAGGCACTCAATTTTTCTGTAATAATTGCATTCTTTTGTCCATACAGAATCTGCATTCTCTCAAAAAATTCTTCAATTACAGTTGCTTCGCTTGCGTCTTCAATGTCTTCACAACATCCCCAAAGGTTAATATCTGGAGCAACTATCTCTCCTAAATCTTTTAATAATTCTGTAAATCTTGGATCAACAATGAACCACTTATACACTTTAAGATTGAAATCTCCTGCTTCAGCTCTCTCTTCATACATATCATCATAGTCAATATACTCAAGCTCTTCATAATCTGATTCATCATAATTTTCTGGACAGTTATAAATATAAAACGAATCTCCAACCGTTCCATTTGCTAACGAATCTCCATAAATAGCTTCTAATTCATTTACTACGATTGTTACATCTGCTTTTATGAGAACTCCGATTACTTTCTTTTTAATAAACTCATCTGCTTCTTTAATAGTTAATTCCTTTACTTCTTCTGGCATATAATTCCCCTCTCTATCTTGGATTGTAATATCTTGCTACGTAATCTTCAATAATTGTAAAAGCCTGCTCATAATTGAAGTCTCCGTTAATTAAGTCTTCTCTAATTCGTTTTAGGCTTTCTTTTTGGGATGAAGACATATGTAATTTTTCGTAATCAAACATCATAATATGTTTTAATGTAAAATAAATTCCTGAATGGAAAGTTGTTGTTACCAAATCTTTTCTAAATTGTGGCCGTTTATATAATAAACAATTAGTATATCGCCAATATCGTTCAGCTTCAAATCTTTCATCCGCTAATAAATTTTTCATTTCCAAAAATGTATTTTGATTTATCCCTATACAATCAAACCCTTGGGAGAAATATTTCAAAATTTCTAACCTTCCAAAAGCAGCCCATCTTTCTTTATACGCTTTTTTATCTCTTTTTGAGAGTGTATATAAAGCATTAAGCTCTTTCCCAAATTTATCGTACATATATTTCCAATTACCTACATTATTTCCAATTGTCAATTCTCTTTCAAGTATCTTTGCATAACCAATAGTCTCTGCATACCACTGTCTTACCCGATAGACAGAATTCATAAACTGATATGGAAGCCATCTTCTGTGTATATAAGGATTAAACACATGTCCATCTTCCATGATCTTTCTATACAGATATGAATTTTCTGCAAACGCTTTCCCTTGATATCCTAAAATATTCTGCATAGCTAATGAAGGATATTTCTTTGTGTCTACTCCTGCTTTTTCTAAACTCTTTTCTACATTCATTTTACGTTCTTCCTTTCCTAATAACCTAAAATCCATTTTCTATATATATACAAACTCTTATGTTCACCTTTCCAAAAGAACAGCTTATCATCTTTCCAAGTGATCCATCCTTTCATTCCAGCAAGTAACACATAGAGCTCTAACAATGGCTGAATTTCACTTCTTCTCATTCCTGTAAAATCATTTGCCCCAAAATCATTTAATCCTTTTGCTATAAAATTCTGTTTCTTTTGAACAGCAGATCTATCAGGAACTGAGCAATAAAATAATCCATACAGGTATTCAATAACCTCATATGGATTTTCTTTTTCGTTTAATTCAATTGGTAATATAAAATCTAAATCTCCTTCCTTTATTAAGTCATCATACTCAATAACCTCTCCATTACACAATGTCACATCACTTACTACGCTTCCTTGATCAACAACCTTATACTTCTTAAATCTCACTTGTCTTTTGTATAGATCAATTGTCATTCTAAAAGACATGCAATTATTAATCATTAAGCTGTTTCCTTGTGACAGCTCATACAATACTTTAAATAAACTTTTCATAGCTTTCCCTTTCTACATACTCTACATTGGCGACATGTTTTCTCTATTGGTTTATGATTAATAAGTGCGACGCGGGCCTGTAGCAGCGGTGAAATTACTGTCGTAGAGACTAATTTCCCGCTGCATAAGGCAGCTGGCGCTCTTATTATGTATGATTCAATGTCTCGTATGTTTAGCCCATGTTAGCTTGTTTGTATGCTCACAATAATGCTATGTTCCTTTATTCTTTTATGATTATAAAGCGGTTGAGCTGCAGGGATGACTTGGTCAATGTATTGCCAGTCATCCTGCAGCTTCAACGCGCCTTATATGTAATTCCATTGTCTCACATACAACGTCCATAGTAACTTTCTTATGCTCATGTTAATAACACGTTTCTAAATTCCCTTTATGATGATAAGATCCAGGGAGGAACGGGTTGATGGAATGCTGGTTATCAACCATGCATGGAATCACCCGTGTATCCTAGGGATCTGATTTGACTTATAACATTTCACATAAGTACCTCGTGTTAGGTTACACTTAAGATAAAGCCGTCAATGAAGCCCTGTACAATTCTTTGCTATATCTAAACTGATGATACATTTCATTCATACTGATATATCCTGCTTCTTCTAAAATGTCTTTATCACTTCTTGTTTTACGTAAATTTGAACTTACTTTGTTGCCCTTTCCTCTTAATACTCCACATTCATTAGTTACTTTATTTACACCTAGTCCACCTATCTGTTCTTTTCCTCTCTTACCAGTATACAAACCTCTGAGTGTATCTTTAATCCACATATCTAATGTCTTAATATCATTTTCGACATTCACAATACTAAAGAAATACTCAGCCCAACCAAACTCATTAGGATTCCTTAAGAAATTCAAATACAGATATTTATTAATTTGTCTGATTGCAACTTTTACACTACCAATTCCTGCTTTCTTATTTACATATTCTCTAATGTGTTTCTGAAATTCCTTTAAGCTCTTTTCAGAAAAACTTCTCTTCTGTCCATTAATTCGCACTCCTAAGAATGTAAACCATTGATCTGTACTGACTGTTTCTACCTTTTTGGGATTTAATGTAAGTCCTTTTGTTTCTAACATCTCTCCTAACATCTTCAAAGCCTTATCTGCATCCTTACCAACCATCAAGATATCATCTGAATATCTGTAATAAATAATATCCATCTTGCTTAACTCTTCGTCTACATCTCTTAAAACACAATTGGCAAAGAATGTAGACACTGCACAGCCTTGAGTCATACTTTTGTATTTCTCAATAACATTCCCTTTCTGATCAATGATACAATCATCCATATAATAATCTCTTACGATCTGATCAATAGGACTTCCTGTATCAATTTTATCAATCATTTCATTAAGGACCTCACGGCTTACACTGTCAAAATACTTACTAATGTCTACCTTATAACCAACAGCTCCCTGATGTTTCTTAAGCTCCATACAAATATCGTCTACGATATTTTTAACTCCAATTCCTTTCTGATAAGACACACATCTTGGATGAATCATATGACCATATAATTGCATATAAACATAATTGATTTGTGTCATAACAAATCTGTCAATTGGCTGATTAACATACACTTCTCTTACTTTTCCATTATCTTTAGGAATTTCTACTACATACGGAGGTGCAATTTTGTAATTACCATCCCAGATCATTCCTAAAAGCCGTGCTTTGTATTCTGGATCACACACAATTCTTAATACATCTCTATGTACACCTTTGCTTTGCTGATGTGTGATATTTTGTCTCCATAACTGATCATCCATAAACAGTTCTAATTTCCTTTTATTGATCTCGTTCACCTTGTAACACCCCCTTTAATAATAATTATTTTTCTTCGATGTGTTCAAAAATTTCATAAGACCTCGATCCATTCTTTCTTCAATCTCGTCATATAATAACCAAAATCCATCAACCGATTCGCTTTTGTCTTCCACTCTTTGGAAATACATTCGTGATCTATGATAATTTGTACTTTTCTTAATGTATGAATATAGGGAATAGAGTCTTAATGTTCCCCATTGTTTTACAATATTTTTAGTTATTATGTAGGAATGACCTCGATAGTTCACTTTCTGACCAACTTTAATGTCTTCTAAATACATCACACCACCTCAATAGTAATTATTTTTTCTTTTAAAAGGAATATAACAATACTTTTCTGTCCCAGACACTCTTCCTACTTCTCTAATAAGATTTTCACCTCTTTGCAGATCTAAAAGGCTAGGGTAAAAACTTGCTCGAATTACATGATTAGGATCTCCCTTAAGTTCATTTTCTTCATTATAATAATCTTCATCGATTAAAAATTTGTCGTCTATAATGCCCCATGCTCCATAAAACTCATTGTTTAAGGACGTCATATCTTCTCTTAGTCTAAAAACACCTGTATACCCTTTAGGAACTGGACGGTACTTTACATCCTCTGGCATACGATCACCTCTTTCTTAATAATAATTATTCTTACGTTTACTTTGGATTTTCCTAAAATACTTATCCCACTGTGTTGAATCAAAATAATAGATAACACAATGACCGTTCTTGCCTGTGGCATCGGTTAACCCATCATGTCCACCAATATGTCTATCAAATTCTAAAACACATTCATAATCAGACCTACTTGATACTTGCGAAACTCCAATAACCGTTGCAGTATCTCCCGGATGTTCATGAAATATATTGCAGCTTTGACGGCTTTCTTCTGTTAGTACGATCCTATCTCCAACCTTAAGCACCTGTCATCATCCTTTCTCAATAATAATTGTTTTTCCTCTTTTTCACTCGTGTGCAAGTAATGCCGCCCCAAACTAAATCATCACCATTTTCATAGAACCACCTACTTATTCCTGTTCCATCTATTTCAACCAATACGGGTATTGCAGATTCATCTATAGCAATGACTGTCCCTTTCGCTTTAGTCTCAAATACGTTACTAGCTTTAATTCCCTGAGTAACTACTACTCTGTCACCTACTTCCCACATCTAATCACCCCTTAGTAAAAATTATTTTTCCTTTTGACTTGCTCAATGCTTATGCCATCTGTAGCAGTAAACTTGTCTAAGCAATAATCAAACCACCAACAATGTCCCCGCTTTCCTTTATAAGCTCCATTTCCACTATGTCCACCCATGGATTCGTCAAACTCTACTAAGAAGCGATCTCTAATGTCATTGATAGGGTTTTCTGTGCGCTTAACAACCACTGTCCCCATTAAGCCGATTTTTGCTCCCCCTATTATCTTAACTCTTGTACCTTTTTCCCACATATTCTCACCTACCAATAATTATTCTTACGTTCTCTTGGAACATATAAGCTTCTTTCTTCTATAAGGCCTTCCCTTATACACCTACCATTGTTTGCTAAATCTTGATAAGTCTTGTACAACTCAACGTACACTGTGTGATCTGGATTACCCGTATAGTGATAGCCCTCCTCCAACTTAACATACGCATGGTAATAAGGGCGGAAACGTGCTATTGTTGGCTTAAGTCTTACAATCCCCTTATAATTTTTAGGTACCGCTTTATATTTTTCTTCTATCAAGATCATCACCTCTTACATAGGGAATACTGTCACATCCATTGTCTTCATATCTGTAATAATCATCTGTTTTGGTTCATTCCCTAGGCAAAAGTTAACAAAATTTGCAATTCCATAACAAACAATATTCTTAACTGTATAGCATACACTTAATTCCACTCCACAAGCACTTGTAGGAGTTGCTGCAGCCGCTTCTTCATGAGTAAAATTCATGGTTCCAATTAAGTTTTCAACCTGTTCTTTAACTGAACAATCAGCAAAATAATGCTGTGCATCTGTAAGTCTCATTCTAAAATCAAAGAACGCAATACAGTTTGGATTTAACTTATTGGCCTCTACAATTTTCTTTCTAAGTTCAATATTATCTACACATAAGAATACATATCCTGTAAGAATATATGGATTATCAATCCCTCTTTCGTGTTTGATTACTTTAATCTGTGGATTAATTGACTTACACAAATTCTCAATTGCATCTACCTTAGCTTTTCCGATATCTCCATCAAAGAACATCTGATTAGTTACATTTTTAGGCTCAACATGATCGTAATCCCAGAGATGAATCACTGAGACTCCTAATCTTGTAAGCTGTTCTGCGACATTTGAACCAATTGCTCCACATCCAATTACATGAACTGGTTTTTTAACTAATGTCTGTGCATCAAAAAATTCTAAAACTTTACTTGTATTCATAATCATTCTCCTCTATTTCTTCTTTGTCCCACTATAATCTGGATAAGTAATACAATACTCTTCAATTAAATCATCAAGACTTTCATCACAGCTAATCATCCTCTGTAAACATTTACTCCATTTACTATGCCATTTTGGAGGTGTTAAATCTGCAATAATTGCTCCACTTAATTCTTTTCGCAACTCTGCTTCATCTTTTTTTGGCTTCTCTTTGCCTTTGTTTTTGTCATAGTTCTTTTTCCAAGTATCATACAGCTCTTCTGTTCCGTATCCACCGCCTCTATAACCATATCCATTAGAATAATATCCACTTGTTTTTACAGCTACTTCTTCTTTTACATTCTCTTTAATCTGTTCTTTAGCCCATGCCTGTTCATCTGACTGATAAAAAACATAACTAATATCATCTGTCTCATAAAATTTATTGTTATAAATGTCATAAATATTTAACCAATAGCTTCCCTTTTTGTTGAAAATGCCGAATATGTAAAAATTATTTTCATCAAGTGGACTAGACATAAACTGTTGAATAATCTGCTCCTGATACGTATCATCTACACCACTTGGACTTGTTGCCATATTTACATGTGAATGTCCATGAAATCTAATCTTATTGTAAATCTCATCTGGCTGACTAAGCATCCAAGTTGGATATAGCTCATCATCTGATGTTACAGTAGCTCCTGTAACTTCCTGTGGGAATACAATAATGTCTTCTACATAGAATCCATTTTCGCTTCGACTGACAAGTCCATGCCAACCAATTTCTTTTTCACATTCGTGAATGAGATAATACATTTTCTTTTCTGCCATTTCTGAAAAAGCAATCTCAATTTTCTCTTCTTCTTTAAGTTTTACATTAGGATTAATTTCCATCTGTAATTTTTCTGGGGTTAAACCAATAGAAGTGATAGCTTTCGCTATCACTTCTTGTACTAATCTCTGTGCATCTAATTCTTCAATTCTAATTTTTCTCATATTTTAATCCTCCAATGCTCTTGCTTCTTTGAATGAAATAAATTCTTCTCTTCCTGGAACTTTAAGACATTTTTTATTTGTAAATCTGTCTTCACAATAATTAAAGAAAGCTCCTACTACAGAAGTATCATATAAAGAAATTCCAGCGACAGCTGATCTAACAAGATTGAAAATTGACATATAATCTCTGTTTGAAATCGCTTCAATTAAATTTGCTTCATTTGCTCCCCAACAGTTAAACTCATGGAAATGTGGATTAGGAATATACATATCATTTGTGTAATTATAATCTCTCATTGCAACTGGTTTATTATTGACCAAGTCAATCATTATTGCCTGCTGTAGATACAAAGTGTATTCTCTTGTCTTAAAGATTTTGTCGAATACTTTTTTCGTCTTTTCATATTCAGTCTCTTCTTCAAAGTATTCATCATCAAAGTTTCTTTCGTAAATATCATCATCCCAATATAACAATGGCTGAACGATTGCAAAGCTAAACCAATCACCGCTAGGATCACACCTAAAATCACTTAAATCATCACCCATCATGTTTAACATTTCTCTTACTTCATTGAACTGGGAATCATCTTTCATATGTAAATATCCGAAGAGTCTTTCTTGTGACTCTCTTAATGTTTTAAGAGAGTGTCTGAGATTATCTTTATAGCTATTAACTCTGTCCTGATTATTCTGAACTTCTCGTTCTAAATGTTTCTGCTGACCTTTAGATGCAACCTTTAGGAAGTTTTCAATATTAATTTTGTTTTTGATTTTCACATACTGCTTATCCGCTTCTGAGAAAATATCACGGATCATATTCATAGCTTCTGATCTATCTCTATTGCTAACAACTTCTAAAACATCCTGCATTGTATCTCCATAAACATGGCTAACAATCTGCATGATCAGTTCATAAGCTTCAAAGTCTTTTTTATAATCTTCTTTTTCTCCATTTAAGAAAATTGTGGTTCCTTTCTGCTCAGGATGAGTAAACACCTTAAAAACTTTATCGTTGTGGAATTCAACTTCTTCCCAGCCTCTTTCTGTCCACATATTAACAAGTTCTTCTTCTCCATCCTCAGAAACATCTTTTATCGCTACAATCTGCAAATGTGATTTTCTGTCAGTGTAAAAATGGTCAAATGTATGAACACTAACTTCATGACAATGGCTTAGATATTCTGTAACTCCCTCATTAAAATCAATTGATCTTAAAATTGATGCTGCATAGAAATAAGCAATTAATTCATTACCTTTGTTTCCTCCGATAAAATCAATACTTCCATTGACCAATCCTACATAAGTTAATAATCCATTTGCTTGAGCAAAATCGTAGTCCTGCATTACAAAATCATCATCTTTTTTATTAAGCCAAAAGATATAATTCTTAACATCATCTTCGCTTACAGGCTGTAAAATCTCTTCTGGGATAATACTGTCAATGTAAGTATCGCTTTCCAGCTGAACACTTCCATCTTCTCCATATTCCTTAACTTTCATCAATCCCATAGTTACAAGTTCATCAATCATTGCTTTTCTTGCTCCCCATGGAACATTAATGATTTCTGGATTGTATTCATTAATCTCTTCTTCTGACCAATAACAATCCTCATCATTCCTCATCTGTTCTCTAACAGATTCGGGATCAACTAATCCATATTCTTCAACCAGTTCATCCCAATTCTTTACTACCACGTAGTCATTTGCTTTAAATTTTCTTTCTTCCATAATGTATTTTCCTTTCTTATGAATATAATTAATAAGTAAAAAATAAGAACGTAGGCTATGACACCTACGCTCTTCATGTTCTTCTCTCTTTACCTGCTAGAACTAGAAAGCAGAATCGGCTTTAACTACAGCTGATAACATGATAGAATCACCATCATTACATCCAAGCTCTTCAAATGTATCAGTTAATTCAGCTACACTTAATGGTCTCATATTCATAGAGATTGTAGCTCCTGTTGTTGCTACATTATTTTCAGCTAACACTTCACTTGGAGTCTGGTTTCCTTCTACTGTTACAAGACTTTTACCTGCTGTTGTTGCTAATGTTACATTGATCATCATAATTTTGTTCTCCTTTATATCCTTTTAATACTTGTGTTCTATAGTTACTAAAACAAAAGCTTTGCTGTCCAACCCCTACATGCAAAGCTTTTGAGTCGAAAGAGAAAATATTTTGCTTGGTTAACAGTTACTCGTAGGACTTATTGGGTTGGCTGTCCATGTTTGTTGTGAAATTACATTAGATATTATTTTACTTTCTATTCCGCAAAAATCGCATCAATAGCTTTCGTATCGGCTTCAATTCTCCCAGCAAGGACTTTTAATCCCTTTTCTGCATTTACAAGGGCTTTACCATATTCAACTTTGATGTCTTCCATTTTTGTTTCTGGAGGCAACACAATTGTTACAGCTAAGTTCTTGTCAATTGTAGAGTTACATGTAAGTCCTAACTGAGAAATTTCTCCCTCTCTTCCACAGCGTAAAACAAATGTTGGTACACCATCTTTGTTTGTTACTGTCATGTTGCTTACTTTCTTGTCAAAGTCAGCTTTTTTGATTTCTGTGTTGATTTCTAATGCGTTTTCTTTTAATGATACTTTCATGTTTGTTCTCCTTTTTAATTCATTGATTTTTTTAAGTTTCTTTATATGTAAAATCTCAAATCATCCTGTCCCATCTAATTTATTACTTCCCATGGCGTTATGATTTTCAATATTTACTATCTAATTTGATTTACTACTACATTGCTGAGTCTGCTTTTACAACTGCTGACAACATTACGGAATCACCATCTGTGCATCCTAATTCTTCAAAAGTTTTACCTTTTTCATTATCTGCAAGTGGTCTCATATTGAGTGATACAGTAGCTCCTGTTGTTGCTACGCTGTTCTCTTCAAGTACCTGTGATGGAGTCTGGTTTCCTTCTACTGTTACAAGACTTTTACCTGCTGTTGTTGCTAATGTTACATTGATCATCATAATTTTGTTCTCCTTTTAATCTCCTGAATATGTAAATGTGTAACTAAAAAGGACGCCCTTGGGAGACGTCCTATAAGTGAATGAATTAATATTAGATTATATTGTTTTACCTTTACTCAAGGCTGTTCCTAGGCTTCTGTTGCTTCTTCTGTGTCTGCAAAGATTCCATCAATTGCTTCTGTATCTGCTACACTTCTGTCGGCAATTACTTTCAGATTCTTTTCAGCTGCTACTAAAGCCTTACCATACTTGATTTTGATTTCTTCAACATCTGTTTCCATTGGAAGAATCATTGTTACCGCTAACTCTTTGTCAACAGTCGTGTTGCAAGTTAAACCAAGTACTGAAATGTTAGGCTGTTCTCCAACTTTTAATTTAAATGTCACATTCCCTTTGTCATCTCTAACAGTCATGTCTGTTACCTGTTTGTCGAAGTCTGCCTTTTTGATTCCTGTTACTACCTCTAATCTGTTTTCTGCGATTACTACTTTCATTTTGTTTCTCCTTTTCTTTTATAAAATATTATTGTAGCTATGTATCTCTTACACACGATCCTGCCCTAGCCATTAATTTGCAGTGTTATGTATTTTAGATATGTAATTTAGAGTTTTTACACTCTATAAGACAACCAATATTTGGTCATCCTATACAATGTAAAAAGCACAAGTAGAACCTGTGCTTTTAGTAAAAATTGTTTTTCCTTTTCTTCATAATTTTCTTACATATTAATGGTGCTTCACAATCCCGGTTATCTCGCCATTTAATTAAATTACTATCTTGGTTTCCACGCATCCACCAACAGTGTCCCGATTTCCCACTTATTTTACCGAAATCATTTCCATCATGTCCATCCATGGGTTCGTCAAACTCTACTAAGAATTTAATTATCTCATCAGAATTCCATGGGACATCAACCTTTAAAAAGTTGATAATAGTTCCCTTGTATCCAATCTTTATTTCAATTCCATAATCCTCTTGTGAGACTTTGCCTAAGTCTGTAACAGCCACTCTATCTCCAACTTTCCACATATTCTCACCACCTTAGTAATAATTGTTTTTTCTTTTTCCTATTTTTTCAATTGTTATACCATCTGTTTCAACAACTCTCCCCGGAACACTATCAAACCACCACCAACACTTCGGTTTGCAATCACAAAAAGTAGTCATATAATTACCATCCATAGGTTCGTCAAACTCTACTATAAAACGATCATTTTTATCCTTATGTATGTAAACCACAGTGCCCATGATGCCAACTTGTGTCATAAGCCTGTTTGACTTTATAATCCTAACTCTAGTTCCAATTTCCCACATTTCAATCACCTACCAATAATTATTTTTTCTGTTGTTAATTTTCTTGACTCTTACTCCATTTGCTTCGGCTTCGTTTTCGTTCTCTCCGTCTGTGGACAAATACCATCCATGACCGTCTTGGCAACTCCCTCCTAACATATGACCGTTTACATATTTGTCAAAAGCTACACCTATCCCATCCTCTTCTACAAAGTTAACAGTTCCTTTAAAGCCTACAAAGGATTCTAAAGGTCTCCTAGCATCTTGAATAATTACGACTCTATCTCCAACTTTCCACATTTTAATCACCTCTCAATAATAATTATTTTTCCGTTGACCGACAGCTCTAATTAAATCTTCTTCCCAGACAAAGTCTTTTCCAGAGTGGCAACAACCATCTCCAATCTTCAAAAAGTTTGTATGAAATTCATATGCAATCTTGTAACGATTTCTCTCAACCCCTTGTGTATGATCTATTCTTGTTTTTCTACTTAAGATACGAACAACTGTTCCCGATCTCATGTAAACTTTCATATCTGTCAAGTTATTGTGTAATTCCAACTCTTGACCTACTTCAAATCTAAAACTCATATCTCAATCTCCTCTAAGAATTCCAAAAACTCTTGTTCTGTTGGAAATTTAAAAAGGACTCCATCAATGATTACTTTGTAGCAATCTTGACGAAGCCCTAAAATTTTAATACTCATTTTAACTTCTCCTCTAAATATTTATCCGCTGTCTTAGAGAACTCTGCAAATAACTCTGGATACTTTCTAACTAATTCAGTTTTCTTTTTGTTTGTTTCATACTTGCTCCAGTCTACATTCATCATTCTAATAATTCCTGAGTAAATAGAGCTTCCGCCTAAACTTTTGTTGCCTGTTTGCTCACAAAGTTTTTGAATCTTTTCTTTATAATACTGCCAATCTTTTTCTGGATTGATTTCTGTATTTTTCTTTATAACTTTTCTTTTTGTGCTTTCGTATATTCCATCAAGAATACTGTCAAACAAGTCTTTCAAGTTTTCGTCATTGAATACAACATCTAAAGTACTTAACCTACCTCTCTGAGATTCTAAACCGAAAGCTCTTCTGTATTCTTTATTTTCTTGTGACCAACAAATTCCATACACATTCTTCATTTTTGAATAACATGCTGAGAATACTTTTCCTTTTGTTTTATATTCATTTCCATTAAAAACAATATAGGCTGCTTTAGTACCAATTTCGAACTTCCAAGTGTCTAATCTAGGATTTTCAATCTTAACATCTGTTGTTACTAATCTTAAATCCTTCATAATATATCCTTTCTACTATTAATCAATAGTAATTGTTTTTTCTATTGTTTATTTGTTTCCATGTACCTGTTCGCAATCTTCTTTCTAGTGTTATTTTGGAAATAATTAATCCTCTACATATACGTTTATTGTCTTTGTTTATACCTGTGCTTATATCCTGAAGAAAGGTTATTGCCTTGTCTGATGTACACAACTCATCTACTATATCTATGAGCTTCCAAACAATTCCCGTTTTTACTTCTAAGAACTGCATTCCAATTCTTAATTCATTTTCCATTTGCTTACCTCACCAATAGTAGTTATTTCTCCTTTTTCGTAGGAACTCAAGATTATCTCCAATTCTGTCTTCTGGATAGTCTTTAAACTGATAGAGCCAATCTGTTATATCTGTCTTTTGACCATCTGCCCAAAATTCTATCCTAACACTGGTATCATCAGCGTCTTTATCAATAATTTTAACTTTTAACTCATCTGCATTTCTCAATGTATCAAAACCATCCATCCACTCATTGTCATACATCCATGGACAGTCTTTATTAATCCTAAAAAACATGCCAACTTCACAATCATCGAAGCATACTCGTCTTTTCTCTTCCATTTGTTTACCTCTCTTTACCAGTAGTTATTCTTTCTCTTTGACAAGAATCTGAGATTGTCCTCAATAAACAGATCTGAACCATGTAGTGGTAATTCTGAATTGTATATCCAAGAGTAAAGCCAACCTGAAAATCTTGGATTCTTTTCATTATTTACATAAACCCGTATGCGAATGGAAGAATCTTCTTTGTCTACAAATATAACTTTTGCCTTTAATACATCTGATGGTTCAAGATCATATAAGCTGTCTACAACTAATCTCTCTCTACGTACATAAGGACTATCTTTATCTATTCCAAAAACATCTCCAACATGACAATCTCCAAAGTGTACTTTTCTTCTCGTTTCTCTACTTTGCACTCAAATCAACCTCGCTTCCAAAAGTTCCAACCAATGCAAGTGCAATCACTGCAACAATTGAAACGTGCATCCATGCCAATGTCACTGCTGCAATCCAACAAATTAACTTCATTACTGCTTCAAATCTATTCATTATCTTCATCCTCTCTTCCTTTTCTTCCCCTGTAACTTTCTTCAATCATCCATTCAAAAATCTTTTCAAATGGTTTATCTGTCATGTTTATTAACCAAGTTGTAAAGGCAATCTCTACAATCTCTCTATCTTCTTTGTCAACTCGTGCATCAGCAATAATAATGTCAAGCACATAGTCATAAATCATTACAGTTACAGGTTTTGTGTTCACACAAATGTATACCGCTTCGTACATTTCTCTTGTGTTGTCAATGATTGCTCTCATGTATTTCTCAAAATATTCTTCATCGAATTTATTTTCTGGACTAAAGAAATGATTATCTAACCATTC
>OCAV01000919.1_pt1 | contig 21990 bp, 32 predicted proteins | sample 1538331 | NCBI WGS metagenome assembly OCAV01 (sample SAMEA2580297, study PRJEB22360) | human gut metagenome | biome: human gut; feature: human-associated habitat; material: faeces | place: Denmark | collected 2008/2010
GGTGGCCGACATCCCGGCCCGTCTGTACCCCGTGGGCCGTCTCGACAAGGACAGCGAGGGCCTGCTGCTGATGACCAACGACGGCGCTTTCGCACAGGCCGTCACCCATCCGTCCGGCGGCATCTCCAAGCTCTACCGCGTCACCGTCCAGCCCCGGGCCGATGAGGCACAGCTCCTGAAGCTCAGCTCCGGCGTCGTGCTGGACGACGGCACAAAGACCCTGCCCTGCGCCATCAACGTCGTCACCGACGAGCCGGGCCGCACCGTCATGGAGATGACCCTGAAAGAGGGCAAGAACCGCGAGATCCGCCGGATGTGCGAGGCCGTGGGCCTCGAGGTCATCCGTCTGAAGCGGAACGCCGAGGGCGTCGTCAAGCTGGGGATGCTCCAGCCCGGCAAATACCGCGAGCTGACCAAGGCAGAGGTGAACGGCCTGCGCGCCGCAGCCGCCAAGGGCCGCGCCCAGACCCGCTCGGCCGCTTTGCAGTCCAGGGCTGCTGCCCGCCGTCCCCGGGGCCCTGTGGGCGGGAACAAAGCCGCTGCGGGCAAAAAGCACAAGTGAAAGTGACTTCAAGGCATGTGTCCGAAATTTCCGCTCCTTTTGCCAGATTTGTAACATTCCCGGAAAAAAAAGGAATGGAACAAGGCTTGAGAATCTTGGAAAAATCGGGTATAATATACCTAATTTTGTTCAATGGTTGAAAAACATCGATATTACGACTAAAATCATCTATTTCGGAATCGTTTTACACCACTTTGACACCAATTTGAATTTTACACCACTAGCACCGTAGTCGAATCCGATTTTGAGTCTTAATCGTAAGAGCTCTGATGTGACACAGCAGCCCCGGCGTCCTAGTGACGCCATTACATAAGCAGCGTTAAAATTGAAAATCGCATTTGAACAACAATGTACTCATGATGGGCGCGGGAGCAATCCTGCGTCTTTTTGTTTTGTTACAGCAAAGCGTTACAAAATTGCAGTTGGTTTTTGTGCAAACAGATAATTGTTACAGTGACAGTTTAGTGATACAATACTCATAGAAAGTTATAGGAGGATGTGCTGTTATGGAAAATATTACCGTTAATCGTCTCGGCCAGCTTTATAGACTGCTATGCGAAGCTCTTGGAGAGGGGAAAGACAGACCCTTTAATCAGGCTGACCTCGACAATGCCAGTAGGTTCCCTGTGCGTCAAGTATCAATGAAAATTGCCATGGTCCACCAGCATAAAAAAATGACTTCAACTCTTGATGAAGCATGTGGATTTGTTCTTGAAGGCGTCACACAGGAAGATATGGATGCAAGCTTTGCATTAAAAACTATTTCAATGCAGCAACAGGGATTTTTTACGATTGGTTTTCAAACTGCCAATATCGATAAACTTCTCAATCCCCGCACAAGAATCAAAAGAGCACGTAAAAAGGCTGGATTCACTATCCGCAGTCTCGCAGAAAAAATTGAAATTTCTCCAACTACAATTCAGAATGTTGAAAATGGGAAGGTAGACCCAAAGATGAGCACTCTTCAAAAAATTGCGGACGCTTGTGGGGTATCCATGAATGATTTATGGCCTTCTGATATTTGCTGAGGCAGAGTATGGGTAAGACTAAAGGAACAACAGGAAAACATATAGCAAAAGACAAGACTGGTAAATGGTACGGCGACCTAGAAGTTCTCGGCCGGAACGGCAGCACTGAGCGCGGAGATCCATTGTGGCACTGTATCTGTCATAGATGCGGAGCTGAAGTAGATATTGTAGGGTCTCATCTTAAAGAAAAGAAAGATTGCGGTTGCCGTTATAAAGAAAAGAAAGCAGACTTATCAGGCAAAACTTTTGGAGCTGTTACCGTATTAGAACGAGTAGGAACGGATGATAATGGGAACGCTCTTTATTTGTGCCACTGCAATATTTGTGGACAAGAAAAAGAACTCCCTGCAACAACTATTCGTAGAAACCCTTTAAGCTGTGGATGCCAACAATATAATATAGACAAAATGAAAGAGCTGTCTATAAAAGCAAACGCGAAAACAATCGTGAATGGTTCTCGTGTCTCTGGCGTATTTAGCGTAAAAGCAACTTCGAGAAGCAGTACAGGAGTCCGAGGGATATTTAAGGTTAAAGGAAAATTCCGAGCTTCTGTTCAAGTTGCCAAAGAACGTGCAACGCAAGACTTCGATACAATAGAAGAGGCGACTGATTTCAGAGAAAAAACTCGAAAACAACTAATAGAAAAGCACGGACTTGGTGAATATAAGGATAAAACTAACGAATAATCCAACAATACTTGATATCGCACTCGGCTTCGTTCTACATAAACATGGCCTGGATGAATTTGGTCGTAAAAATAATAAAGCACAGGCTATTCGAGAACTGTCAGATGATGAGCTGGCAGCGCTCTTAAATGAACTGGTCGCACAGCAGGATAATTGCCCGCACACAGTTGGCGGCTGGAAAGGGTGGCTGTCTGAATCGATAAAATAATCAAAGCTAAAAATGGGGTACTGGTCCAATTAAGGATCAATACCCCATTCGTTTTATATCAGTTCAACATCACCTGGCTCAACATAGCCTGACACATTTACTGAGATTGGATACTTGCCAATACGGCTTTCAAGATTTGTCACTCGATACCGTCCATTGACAAGGTTTCCATCATAAATAAACCACTCACCAGAGCGGCACATCCTACAATGTGTCTGGCTGTTTGAATATAGTATTCCGTCTAATTTGATTTTATCTCCTGCACGAAGAGTATTCTGATGTTCCATCAAAACGAACCCCATGTAGCTAGTCCACAGATACCGTCAACACTTAAGCCATGTGCCTTTTGCCATTCCATCAGTTTTGCCTTAGTACTCGCTCCAAAGATGCCGTCCGCTTTTACGCCTAGATGCCGCTGCAGCACGGTGACTGTATACGAAATGCCGCCAGTGCAATCTTTCGCACCCTGACGAATCGTAGGCATGATTTTACTCACCGATACATATGCAGTGCCAACCTTACTGATCCAGCGAGACTTCCAGCTCCGCACATCAACATGAACAAAGCCTCCTGTTAACTGCACTCGACTGTAATAGCCGATACCACCCCGTTTCTGGAAATAAGGCATGGAAGCCAAGTATAGCGCAATTCGAATCGGGTCAATACCTTTGATGGTAATATCCGCTGCTGTACCCAAACAATGCTGACTGCGAGGACTGCCGCCGATAGAAATATTGTAAGAAGGGGAGCGGTAGCCGGAGTTGATATGGACAGGCATGCCAAAATGAGCCCGCACCTGCTCAAGAATGTAGATAAGTTCTGTATCGATTAGAACGGTATCGCTTTTATCAGAGCAGGCGAACTCATAGACGGAGAAATGAGCCGACACCTTTTTGTTCCAATCTTTCTTCATTGAGTATGTATTTACTGCCATGCGGCGCACCTCAATTCTTCTTCAACTCATTCTCGATTTTCTCATTCTGAATATCCAGCTCCTTAACAGCAGCCTCGATCATCATGTCGATAGTCGGAGTGACCGTAACACCCATCTTCTCAAGAGCAGCGACAACATACTTCTTCTTGTCAGCTTTCTTGATAACACCAGTTGCGCCGACCTTCTCAGCAGCACGAACGGTCATCTGGACAAGCTTATAGACGCCAATTTTCTTGAGATATGGGATACCATAGACCATAAAAGCAGTGCCAGCACCGGCAATAACCAGCTGAACGACAGTAGTGATAACCTGATTCATAAAATCCATCATAATATACCTCCTGATAAAATAAAAAGACCCGGCGGCATACAGCCAACCAAGTCTACGAGTTAATTCATTCTCTTAATATTTTGACCATCAATCAAATAGCTTTCCAAGTCTGCCTTGGCTTCTTTCATGGGCTCAATAGCATTACCATCAATACCATGACTGAGAAGTGCGAGTAGAGCCTTCATTGTGACATTGCTACCTTGCTCACTATGACCGATACGCTGTTCTGCTTCTACGATTTTACGGTCGTGTACTTCAATCGTAATAGAGTTCTCTTTCTGGCGCTCTTCCAGAGAAAGTAACTTAGACTTGCTGGTCCGCAATCGGTCTTTATCGGCAGACAGCTTATGATTCACCGCGTCGAAACTATCATCGATGGCTTCAAATCGTTTGTCATGAAGAGCTAATTTTTCATCCTGACGAGTGTTCGGCTCCCTTGCTTTATTGATCTACTTAATAATGACGGCAATTGCAGCAGACATGGCAGTGATGCCGCCACAAATGGTAAGTATCAGTTGCCACAGTTGCCCGATTGTAAAAGAATAAACGTGCGGACCAGCATTCAATAATCCAATAATCACTTCATCACCTCGATTCTTTTTACGTTGACAAATTTCACACATCATGATATAGTATGTTACAGCATGATTTACTTTCGTCGAGCAAATTATGTGTTACCTACTCTAATATGTATGTGGGGAAGAGGTCCTTGGCCAAAAGCCGAGGGCTTCTTTCTTTTATGTGGCACTATACCACAATCGCGGAGTATTCGTGGCGTCACCAATGTACGCTTTTTGCACTACCACATTGCCGCCACCTTCTGGGAGGCCGAAATATAATTTCTGAGCCGCAACAGGAACGATTGCGCTCGGAAGGCCGCTTAAAACGACATTGTAAATTTGTGCATAATCGCCATACCTACTGCCTGAACCATCTTTAGAATAGGTTAGAGAAATTGTTTGTCCTTTAGAAATCGTTCCACTCTAAGAATTAGAACCCGTCCCACTAACAGAGCTTATCACAGTTGTTCCGGCCACTACGATAGTAAATTTATCATAGTTTGCCTCAGATCCCCATCCATAGTTAAATCTAATGGAAGATGTTTGCTTTGCGGTTAATGTGATTGTTGCGCTGGTTGAATTTATGTTTTTGTTATTATTTTCGAGAGTACCGCCACTCTACACAAACGTATACGACCCATTAGAAGATGTAAAATAACTGTCCACATTTGTTTCGGTGATGGCGACGGAAGTAATTGCGACTCCGACATAGATACTCATTACACCACCTCCTTATGTACTGTACTGGATATATACCGTACCTTCTGGCAGAGTTGTTGGAGCGGTAGTACCCCACTGGAATGCCAGCAAGGTGGGACCATTCAATGTGCCATCTTCGGAGATAGTAAGATTTGTGCCAATTTTTATCCCGCCAAGAGTATCTGCTGTGGCAGGGTTCAAAGAAAACTTCGCATCAGCCTCTGACTTGGTGTAACGGTCATTCAAGGCGTCACCAGTAGACTTGGCTTCTGCGGAGACATTCTCTTGAGTTAGCGTCTTATCAGGCGGAGAGGCTACAGAAAGTGCTTTATCTGCATTTTCCTTTGCACTAGCGGCGCTTAATGCGGCATTCGTTTCACTGGCTTTGGCAGCTGTTTCGCTTGCTTTAGCATGGGCTTCTGAGTTGGCCGCTGCAGTCGCACTTTTAGAAGCGTTTTTTTCAGAGCTTCGAGCGTTTTGTTCACTAGTCTTGGATTTTTGTTCTGAGGTCGCAGCTGCTTCTTTGCTCGCAACAACAATCTGTTCGCAACTAATGGCGGCGTTTGCCTTTTCCGTGGCAATAGTTTCACTGGATGAGGCTTCTTTGGCTTTTTGAGTCGCCGTATTAGCCGCATTGATGGCGTCTAAAGTTACAATATCGACGCTCTCAACACGCTCCTGAACCTCTTTGGCGTATTTTAAGAGACCAGTGAATTTATCAGTCAAAGATTGCACCTCTCCAGATTCAATCTGTACAGACTTCTCTATAGTATCCAACCCGTCTTTAACTGGTAATACGGCGACCTCTGTGTTAAAGTTATAACTAAAAATAATCCTGTCATCGTCCTGTTTTGTGGAGTAAAATCTTACCGAAAATTCAAGATCTCCAGGACAGGATGTTGCATCGTTCTGAACTTCCCATCCAAAAATGATCTTGCCAGGTACGGTTGTAATATCCAATTTTGTGACAGGATAAAATCCGCCATGCTTGTTTGCCCTAGATTCATACTGGACAATGCACGTCTTTTTGCTGAGATCAGTCTGGTCATAGTACCGGTCAATCTCAAAGTAAACGGTTTCTGCATTGTGGTCGTTTAAGACACCAAGAAAGGTAAAGCTATCGGGAATAGAAATCGTGCGCTCGTTTGCGTCAATGATAAAACGAGGTTCGTCTGTGGGAAGCATAACAAGAGAAGGGGAGTTGAACTGGTTTTGTATGTCAGCCAATCGTCTCATGTATTCATCAGCATTTGTTTTCAATCGGAAATCACCTCCTTGAATTAAAAATAACGGTATGCCTCCGCAGTGTAATACGCTCTATCATTTTTATAAGCGGAAGAATATCCAGCAAGTCTTAACGTGCCCGGTGTCGAGAAATCTGCTTTTACATATGAGTCGTTGGCACTATATACAACGCTACCTTTTGCAACCTTTATACCGTTAAGATATTGATAATTAGGGACATACGAGCTACAGTTTGTACACGTCAATTTTACATAATCAACATCTTCTGGAAATGAATAAGTTCCATCTGAATTGTAACTCACCCAAGTGCTGCCAGTATAAACAAGCTCTCCATCGCTATATTTTGCTCCCTTAATAAGTAAATCGATTTCATTCTTTGTGTATGTGGTAGTGCCGTTATTTGTCGATACATTCCCGACCACTATAAAATCACCTCTTTTCTTATTTAAGCTTTATAACGTGAATTTAATAATGATAACCCACAACAATATAAAATGCTATGGAAGTCTTGTAACTTTTATTATATCCAATAAGACGAAAAGATCCAGAAGTAGGGAAGGAAGCTGTGCATTCATAGTTACTTGCACTATCAACACTTTGCCCTCTCTTTACTATTGTTCCTTTAGAAAATAGATAATTACTTACATTAGAGTCGCAATAGACACAGGTCAACTCGACATAATCAGTTTCTTCCGGGACGTCAAAAACTCCGTCATCATTATAGGATACAGCTCCACTTCCCGTATAAATGACACGTCCTCGTCCTTCCATAGCCTTTTTAATGAAAGAAAGTATTTCTTCTTTTGAATATGTGGTAATGCCACTTTTAGTGGCAACATTTCCTTTACTCATAAATTGTATTCCCGTATTTAAATTGTCGTTATTCGTCATCAGTAGTAGTGGTAGCCCTCGACCGTGAGATACTCGTTGTTACTATCCCACGGATAATACAACGTTATATTGCCGCTGGCATCAAAGGCAATTTTGCCATAGGAGTAGTTAGTTCTGGCGTTGTTGTAGGAGCCAGAAGTCTGATCCCACGCCACATTGCCAGTGCCTCCGCGAGCCACCCGAGCATCCTTTGGCTGAGCCTATGCTGAACCTGGTGTCGTCATCGCCATCGGCCTTACTATGATATAGTCCACGGTGTCCGGTGCCGTGGCGCTCAGACCGCCAGACATACCCATTGCCGCGCTCCAAACCAGCTTACCGTCCATATACATCAACCTCTCTTTCGTTTTCTTGCTCATGCCGCCACTGACGGCCACACTACCCAGTGCCATATCATATCACCCACGTAATAATTGGCGATAATAGACACGGCTGGGAACAAGTGCTCTAATACGTCAACCCAGAAGGGTTCTCGCCCCTCTTTTTTTTTTGAAAATTTTAACGAAAGAATTTCTAAGACAATTCATAATTTTTCTCCTTAGTAGTAATGATAACCTTCGACAAAATAAGTTGCTGTAAGGTTTTTGCTTGCTGCGTAATATCCAACGAAACGCAAGGTTCCGTCTGCCGAAAAAGAAATGTTGCAATAATAACGACTACCGGTATCCGTGCTGTAAGAACCACCCCTGTTTATCTTTGTCCCATTGGGAACATTATAATAAGGCATAGCGTCTGTGGGACAGCTTTTGCAGATCAATTTAACATAATCCACAGTATCAGAGAAATTCAATACGCCATCTTTATTATAGCTGAACGACGCCTCTCCAGAACTAACAAGCTTCCCCTCGGGATACGCTTTTCTATTTACCAATGCTTCAATTTCGGCTCTGGTAAAGGGAATGACGCTTGTATTCCCAATCAACGCACCAATTTCTTTTGGTACAAAACTAACCATATTTACACTTCCAAGCGCCATATCTCACACCTCGTTCACAGTAGATGGCCCCCAAAATTCAGGGGGGGCGAACACAAAACCCTTTTTATGATCAATAAACATTTATTGCCTCCTTAACTATCAAAGCAATGGTAACCTTCGATCAGTCCTCGGAAATATGCATTACCAGAAGTGCAACGAGGATAAGTCAAAACTCCATCGGAACTAAATGTCAAAATGGGACGTCCATCATCAGTACCTCCTGCAGAACACTCAATGGCAACGCTTGTGCCACGAGTTATCTTCGCACCATCTGCGGGGAAAGTAGATAGTGCTACGTTTGAAGATATTATTCGAAGCCTAATATACGATACATTCGATGGTAATGTAACCTGAACAGAATCGCTAGTTGTAACAAAAATCGTTCCAGTATATACCAGTACTCCATTTGGATAACAATTAGCTTTACACATTTTATCAATCTTTTCTCGTGTAAAAAACGGAACGTCTAATGTGCCAAGCAATAGTCCCATCTCTCCAGGAAGAAATGACTGAGAATTGGTAATTCCTAGTGACATGTTAGACCTCCGAAACTTTTTTCGCCGAATCTACAGACGGACCGAATAATGATACTTGTAAATTGATGACACCTTCAGGAACTGTTTCACTCTAAAAAGTAATGCTCCCATTTTTAGTCTCGCATACGCCAGCAAGACCGGCTGTAATAGCAGTACTAAATGTCTCCGGCGTTGGAACAGCAAAGGGGATCGTTGCCACTGTTGCACTTGGAAGCTCTACAATACACTGGTAGTTATATCCAGCCATATCAACGTGCTCAGTCCAGTTTTCTTTTGAAATCCAGCCATCTGTATTTAACGCAATCGTCCAAATCCCAAGGTATCCTCCAGCAAACCCCTCTAAGGGAGTCAATCTATCACCCACGGCCTTAGCGTCAGCAAACCCACCATCTACACTCAGGGTCTTATCGGTTTTAATATTTTTCAATTTGTCATCGATTTCTGCCTTAGTGTAGCGATTATTAAGTCCTTGGCCGGTAGCGGCTGCATCTGCTGGCGCACCAGAAATCGTTAAAGTTGGATCTGCGTTTGCAAACTCTTTGGCTTCTTTTGCGGCTTTCTCGGCGGCAATGCGGTCTCGCTCAACGGAATTGATCCACTCATCTTCAGTCCCTTCATAACCATGCTGTACAGCAATCGCATATGCAGAATAGGGACCGACGGAGATTAATCTGATCACCCATTTGCATTTCAGCATTAGACCAGATTGTGCCAAACATATGGGAACGATTGTTCTTCTTAGCGGTATGAACTAGCTTTGTGCCTTGTGCTTCTTTTGACTGAACTAATTCCTTTTGTGAGGCTTTTAACTGTTCACTCGTAATATCTTTTAAAATAGCAAGCTGTTCTTGATACTTGCCGTTTTGAAGATCGATACTACCAAGTTTGTCATCATCAAGAGTTCCTTGCTCTTTCGCAAGATCAAGAATCTCTGCCTGAATATCTTTTGCTTGGTCAAAGTCCTCGGTACTCCAACCAGACTTGTCTCCAAGTTCTTCATAAGCACTGACTAAATCCTTTAAAGAGGAAGTAGTGCTCTGCGCAGCATCGGCGGCTTCCTTAGATTTCGTGGCCGCAGTGTCAATACGCTGAGAATATTCAACAAATTTCTTTGTTATCCACGACAGTGCAAAACCAATGCCAGCACTTAATGCGGCATTAAGTAAAATAGCTCGTGCCCGAAGCAGCAACATACTGAGTGACAACTTGTTTGTTGCACCCTCGGCTCCCTCTGCTTGAACTTTACTTTGGATTAAAGCTGTGGTAAGATTACTAAGAGAAGGCCTTGCTCCGTTTGCCGCTTCTTTACACTGATTGTAAACTGCAACTAAACGCAAAAATTTCTTGATTATTGTGTCCCAAATGCTAGATGTCGTATCTGTTCCATTAGTAGAAAAGAAAGTTAATACCAATCTACTTTTATGAGGAGAGAGTTATGAAAAAGATAGGATACTGTCATTGGTGTAACAAATATGCCGATTTAAATTATGGCTTTTGCCCGTTTTGCTCAAGTCAACTGATATCAATCAGTGCATGGAATAAAATGACCAACAAAGAAAGAGAAGATTGGTTAAATAGAAATCCTAGACACAACCCTCCTAAAAAAATGTGGGGTGTTAATCTTGACTTCGCAGAAAAGGAAAACAAACAAGCCTGCGCTCAACTTGAAGAAGAAGCTCGCCTCGCTCAGTACAAGCCCACTTGCCCAGTATGCCACTGTCCTGATTTGGAGAAAATCTCCGGCTTTGACAAGACTGTGGATATAGCGGTTTGGGGCGTATGGTCGAGAAAGGCACATAAGCAGTTTAAATGTAAAGCATGTGGGTGTGAGTTTTAAATAGGATGTGAATCGTTATGTCCTTAGTGATGGCTATCGCAAACAAAGAAGGAATCGTTGTGTCTGCGGATTGGCGACTCATACGTCATAGAATAGACAATCCGTTTATCGCTATGCCGTCCGACCATAGCCAGAAAGCGTATATTACAAATACAAACCATGTCGTTGCGTTCACCGGCAATGCTAGACTTGACACAGGCGAATTTCTAAACGACGTTATCCTTCATACACTTAAAATTACGTCAGCTCAAAAGATGCCTATCCAAGAAGAGCTTGGATTCTTGCTAAATGTGCTGGTGCAGAAAACTGGGAATAGCACTGTTTATTTAATCGAATGTGGCATCGAGAATGGCGAAAATGTGATACTTAGAGCAGATACAGGCCATAACAAAATTCAACCGAATACATTGGACGACATTGGTTATGCAGCTAGTGGTGAGCATAAACTTTATCAATCAAAACTCATCAAGCTTGGAGATAATATCCATACACTTAAACTACAAGAAATGGTTGAATTCCTTCAGGGCATAAACTGCGAAATAGCCGAAATTGACAGTTTAGTAAGCCCCAAATGCGATATTATTACAGTTACTTCCGAAGGCGCACAACGTTTATATACACCTGAACGCTACGGGTGGATTGTCGATCCATGAAAAAAATTCACTGACAGAAGTGAATTGAATCAGTTCTTCTTTTTGAGATTCGTAATTCTATACTTCGGCATAAGCAATCGTATTTGCGTTTAATGGAAGGTTGGTTCTTGCCCATTTAGGATTAACTGTTCCAAATATAGACAAGTTCTCCTGATAAGGTTTTCTTTTTCCACATTGATAAGAAAGCAAGTGACTCACCTCCAACAAAAGAAACACATAATTAGGAAACTCGGCAAACAATTCAAGTGTAAGAATTGTGGGTACGAATGGTAAGCCGAAACTGACTAAAATGGCATAAATAAAACGCCTAGAGACATGTAGCCTTTAGGCGTTTTTGCACTTGGATATAATAAAAAGCTCCTCACCAGATCGGTAAGGAGCGAAATTTCTTAAAAACGGGTTCGACTGATTGTTTACTCGTCCGATTAACTGTCTACACAGTCAGTCATCTGAAATGGCATACTAGAGTTCACTAGCGCCTCGCAACCACAATCCCGTCCTATTCTGGATTTAATGTATCATACAAAAGATTATAGTCCTTTTGTAAGTCGGCATACTTTTTCTTTATACCATCAAGCTCTAATTGCCTTATTTCAGCTTCGGAAACCGGTCGTTTAAACCAAACTTTTCCGCCATATCCTTCACTGTCAGTAAGATTATGATGCGGATCAAGCCAAACAACATAGAATACAGAATGTTCTATTCCATTAACAATAAATCCAATTACTCTGCCCTTTGACTTGTTAATTCTGAACTGCCAATATTCATGTTGTTCATCACCATCTGGAGCAGAAGCATTTGTTTTGCTCCAATCAATCGGATGTAAATCATGTAATGAAGTTCTAATTTCTGGAATCTTTTTATTGCTGACACTTTTTAAGCAATCAAGTAAATCAAGGAACCATGCGCCGCCAACTGTTTTATCTTCTGCATCTCCACCAAGATTAAACAAATCACGACTTCTATCAAAGCAAGCAAAAGAAAAAGTTAAACTATTTTGTTCAGCTTTGGCTCCATTATGTGGAAATACTTCCGTTTTTACTTCCGTGCATTTTGGTGCGGGAAGTTTGAATTTAGTCTGCCTGTCCTTGCTCATAGAGTGCTTTGTAAAAATCCCTCATTGCTTTATAAGTGATTACTTCCGTACCGGGTTCCCAAGGCTCAAGACCTTTGCGAGCATTCTGCCACGGAGTTTCAGAATGAGTTGAAGCTTCAAGCTGATCGCCGTCGTATGGTCCATAAGTGCTATATACGGAATCAAGAATGTTCAGAACACGTTCATTTAGAATACCCTCGTTAAAATCAACTTTAGGAATAGGCTCCCACCCATAACAAGAATATCGATGGTAAAGATCAGGAATTACAGGACCATGAACCCATGCCTGAATTTCATTTTCAAACAAAGGACCATCATCGTAAAGAGCACAGTACCATGCCTGTGCATAATAGCAAAGCTTTTGAAGCTTCTTGTGCGTCATTGATTCTTTACTAAGAAACCAGTCAGACACTTGATTTAGCAGTACCATGCTTACACCTTCCTTCTTTCACTCATAGTATACGCTAAAACACAATCAATAGCAATGGACTTTTCGTGAACATTTAAAACACCCGGCCTCCCTGCAGTAGGGAAGTCGGGCTTGTTTATTGTGATGATACCTTATTTCAGCAGTTCTGCAATATCTTCAGCAGTCATACCGTTAGCCAGTGCATTGGCAACAATATCTTCTGCCTTTTTGCGATTCAGCTCTGCCGCAATCTTTTCATCGGCGTCAGCCTTTTTCTTTTCGAGCTTTACGATCTCTTTATTGAGTTTCTTCAGCTCTGCTTCTTTTGCTTTACGCTGGGCGTTCAGTGTAGCGATATCATCACTAATAGTTGCAATCTCCTTAGCAATAGATTCTGCGGCAGTATTCTTTTCAGCGATCTGTGCTGCGTAATCGACGCCATCAAGAACCTTTATTTTATTCTTACTTCCCTTGGGTCTAGCCATAATAAAACACCTCCGTATATTTTGGATACGCGATTGTACTTTTATTATAGCCAGAAAATTTCAAAAAAGCAACCTGTTTTTCATGTATTATAAATTACATTATAGAGTCTTGACACAGCCGTGTCGATGCGTGTATAATAAATGGGCAATCAGGAGTTCCACATCGAACTTGTCCAATCATAGATGTAAAAATAGGCGGTCACCCTCCCAGTAGCCGGAAGGCAAGAAGGAGCGTGTATTTCTTTAACTGCCTTCCGGCAATATTGTCGGAAGGAGGATGTTGCCATGAATTTTGACATTCAGACTGTCTACTATGTCGCAATGCTGTTCTTCGGTTTTGCTGGCTTTGTTAAGACTGTTCTTGAGATTTTCAAGATGCTACATCATCACAGCGAGAGCCGTGATAAGTAAAAGAGCCGCCTATGTCCAGTAGGCAGCTCTTCATTGGGATTGAAATTGTCCAGATTTTAATTCCATTTGTTTGATGCTAACCGAGGGAACCGTCTATTGGAACTCTTGGTTGCTTTTATTATACACTTTTTAGAGTACGCTGTCAACGAACAACAGTGTACTTTTTCTTTTTATTCAATTATTCAATCATTTTTCTCTTTCTTATATCGCGCCAGAGAATAGCGCGTCTCCTCGTTTCCACCTACTTCTTTAAGTCGTCTGGTTACGTCTGAGGTGGACTTCTGAACTTTCGTCCAGAATTGACTATCCTTCCAGTGGTTGCTCACTGACCCTTTTTAGTCGATGAACCTTCCACCCTCCTACATTATATAATAGGGGAGTTGATCGGCTGCTGACCGCCCATTGTAAACGCTACTTAGCACTCAATCATTACCATATTTTAACAATACGATAAAACCGAGCTTTTATCTCAGCATATAGCATCCATATCCTTGTTTCTATCTTTCGATTCCTACATTATATAAATATAGGCGATAGTATCGACGCTCGTGTGTCGAATGCGATTGCTGACTATATCGCAGACATGCCGGGCATTCTTTCTGTTGAGCAGATTCAGGATATCGTAGTGGACAGTCTAGCAAATAGCCCGTTTATTGACGTTGCAAATGCATATAGTCAGTGGCGGCAGTATCGTCAGGAAATTCGAGATAAAGAGAAAACCAACGCAAGTATTCTTGAAATTCTTGATGCCCAGAACGACGCAATCAATCAGGAAAACAGTAATAAGAACGCAACCATCAATAGCACGCAACGTGATTACATGGCCGGAGAGGTATCTAAGGAACTAACTGACAGACTTCTACTTCCAAAGGATATCCGAGATGCACACAAAAGTGGTTTAATTCATGTGCATGATAAAGATTATTTTGTGATGCACTGCCATAATTGCGATCTGGTCAATCTTGAAGATATGCTCCAGAACGGCACCGTCATCTCCGGCACCTATATTGAAAAACCTCACAGCTTTTCCACCGCCTGCAACATTGCCACCCAGATCATTGCACAGGTAGCTTCGATGCAATTTGGAGGTCAGAGTATTACACTTTCACATCTGGCTCCATTCGTAGATGTTTCCCGCAAGAAGATCACAAGTGAAGTACACCAAGAATTTTACGAGATGGTTCAGAATAATGAAATCGATAAGATGCCGGAGTCTGAAACTATCAATCGAATTGTAGAAGATCGTTTACATAAAGAAATTGCTCGTGGCGTGCAGACCATCCAGTATCAGGTTGTCACTTTGATGACGACAAACGGCCAGGCCCCTTTTATCACCGTGTTTATGTACCTCGATGAAGTTCCAGAAGGTCAAACTCGTGATGATTTGGCTCTAATTGTTGAAGAAGTGTTAAAACAGCGCATTCAGGGTGTAAAGAATGAAGTTGGTGTATGGGTCACTCCGGCCTTCCCAAAGCTCATTTATGCTCTTGATGAGGATAACATTCATTCTGATTCTAAGTATTATTACCTGACTGAGCTGGCAGCTAAGTGTACTGCCAAGCGAATGGTTCCTGATTATATTTCCGCAAAGGTTATGAAGGAGCTTAAAGGCGGTGTGTGGCCTAGCATGGGCTGTAGATCCTTCCTTACTCCTGACCGCACCACTGAGAACGTAGCTAGTGCCAAGAATTGGGTTAAGGGGCATAAGTATTATGGCCGCTTCAATCAGGGCGTCGTGACCATCAATCTGGTGGACGTGGCTTGCAGTTCAGAAGGGGACAAGGATAAATTCTGGAAAATCTTCGATGAACGACTCGAATTGTGTCATCGAGCTCTACAGATTCGTCACAAGCGTCTACTCGGCACTTCTTCTGATATGGCCCCTATCCTGTGGCAGTACGGTGCATTAGCTCGTCTAAAGAAGGGCGAGAAGATCGACAAGCTGCTCTTCGGCGGCTACTCCACCATCAGCCTGGGGTATGCCGGTCTGTATGAGTGTGTGAAGTATATGACCGGCAAGAGCCACACCGATCCTGATGCTAAACCTTTTGCTCTCGAAATTATGCGGCACATGAATGATAAGTGTAACGAGTGGAAGGCCGCTGAAAACATCGATTACTCTCTGTATGGTACTCCTTTGGAGTCCACTACATATGAATTTGCACGTTGCTTGCAGAAGCGGTTTGGTATGATTCCAGATATTACTGACCATGACTACGTAACAAATTCTTATCATGTCGTTGTCCGTGAACATATCGATGCTTTCACTAAGCTAAAGTTTGAGAGCGAGTTCCAGAAGCTTTCTCCAGGAGGGGCGATTAGCTATATCGAGGTGCCAAATCTGCAGCAGAACATTCCTGCGGTGCTTAGTGTTATGCAGTTCATTTACGACAACATCATGTATGCGGAGCTGAACACCAAGTCCGACTACTGCCAGTGCTGCGGCTACGACGGCGAAATTAAAATTGTAGAAGATGAGAAAAACCACAAGCTTATATGGGAGTGCCCGAATTGTGGTAATCGTGACCAGAACAAAATGAATGTCGTAAGACGTACTTGTGGTTACCTGGGAACCAATTTTTGGAATCAGGGGCGCACTCAGGAAATTCGAGATCGAGTGGTTCATTTGAGCGACAATTAAATAATGTATAAGCGGTGGGTTGGTGGGGTTATATAAAATGAAAATTTTAGCGTAAATGTGTTAATAAAATATAACGTGTTATCGTTAGAAATAGAGGTGATAAATTGAACGCATGGAAAAATTTCTTTAAGGCACTTGGTTTTTTTCTGGGAATCGTTCTGATTCTGGCAGCTACATATTTTACCTCGTGGATTATCACGATTGGTATTATTTGGCTGATTTTTAAGCTGCTGAATATCACTTTTACCGTTAAAGTGGCGACAGGCATCTGGCTGGCTCTAGTTTTTCTGGAACGATTCATTAAGGGTAGCCGAGGTAAGTAAATAAACAAGCAGGGTGGGTGTGGTGGCATGAAAACATGGATGTGGAACGTATACGTCAGTTGATTCTCGAAATTATTCGAGTCATACAACAAGCGAACAATATTAGTCAAAATGAAATGGAAGATATTATTTCTGATGTTGAGTTTGATTTTTATAACGGTCGATAAAGAAAGGAGTCTTATGGATTATTGGTCTGTTGAAGTAATGTACTACGATGATGGGAATCAGGCATTCAATACATATATGGTAAAGGCGCAGGATCAGAATGATGCTATAAACAAGGCGCATTATCGCTTTGAAAAGGCTCATCCTAACATGAGCTGTATGATTCAGAGCATTGAAAAGGCAGGTGGCTGAGATGGACTTCAAATGTAAGTGTGGCAGTGAATCCTTCTTTATCCAGAGTAAAGGTAGCCAGATTGGTCTGTATTGCTCTGCTTGTGGTAAGTGGCAGAAATGGCTCACCAAGAATGAAGTGAAACAGTTTGAGTACGAGACGAATATGTTGGATTCGAAAGAAAACAATCCTGATGATGATTTTTATAAAAAATTCGCCTTAACTCCATGGGGCTGCCTATGGACAGAACAACAAAACATTTCGGCTACTACTTCAATTTCACGAATATTATGGGTATGAACCATACGGGAATGATAATATTTGTGTCATGGCAATTTGGGATAGTACAAATGAATGCTTCTTTGAAAAAGAAACTAGATTGCGAATCCGAAATGAAGATATTTATATGTGGTGGAAAAATGAGCAAACATTGGTATGACGAGTGGGAAATCACTGGTGTCACATTCGATACATCTGATAATCTAAATAAGAAATTTTTCAAGCCGGTTTATATAATGCCAGATGGGGACATCGTGGCTTGCGATGGAACTCACGATTTTAATTATGATCCTAACAAAGAAATTCAAATTGTCCCAAAAGAATCTATTCCATTTTATGGTAAGCCGACAGAACCTGCCGTTTATCGTGATGATTATGGCAACTGTGTGGATGTTGACGGTAGTCCTCTCGGTATGAAATGGGACGACTTTATGGAGAAACGGTTACGAATGGTAAATAAATAACGTATCATCGCTATAAAAATTAGCGAAAAATACGGTAAAACTAGACTTTTATGAGGTAGATTGAATGGACAATAGATTTTCAATCGAAAAGAATCACTGGGAAATACAAAATCCAGAATGGGAAAGCTATTCTCATTTCATCTGCACTAAAGACCATTATTGGACTGGTGTACACGGTATCAGCAACTATTTTCTTCAATATAAGAATTTTGGCAGAAGTAAACCAGTCGAACGATTTTCTGTAGAATGGCCGAACTTCGTAGAGCACATGTGGTTTATCCATTGGCGTGGCCCATGGGATTATATTTTTGCTTCATATAAATTATCCGAAATCAAACGATTTTTAGAACTTGATATTGATGCTATTAAAAAGAACCATTGGCCGGATGGCCGCTGCACTTGCTACAGTATTTATGACTACGTGACGAAAAAATGGTACTATTTTAAAATCGAAAATTTGGGAACATTTTATGGATGCACGTGGCCGTTGGGTGATGATACGGGGGAGGTGATTAGTTGTGACTAAACAAATAGGCTATTATAGATCCGACTGGTACATTATGGGCATCGACGGAAAATATAACAACGCCTGTATCTCACATACAGAATCGCAGCTTCGATATACAGTTCCAAGGTCGCCAGAATGGACTATCAATGGATTGAGTTTTACTTACCTTAGAGAACATGGATTTGAAGATTATCCTGAACTCTATGGTATTGTATTCTATGATATGGAATGGTGGCGAAGAAAACGCTATCCGGGTGACTTTTATGTAGAGATACCAATTTGTGATTTGTGTGCAGATGCATTTCATTTAAAATGGTGTTGCAAGGAATTTCGTGTACATCAATGGTCTAACTTGCGTAAAGAAACAAAATGGGTGAAAGGCAGAAGCAGTTACACTATTTGTGAACTTGCACATAAGTTGCCACACGAAGAATTTATAGAATATCTTAAAGACAACGGCATCTATATTGTAAACGAAGGTGGTGTTGAACTTGGATGGTAAAGAATTAGGGTTTTATAAAGACCAAACAGAATATTATAAAAGATCAATCGAAGATCTACTGCACCATTATACTGATAGCTGTGGCATGTGTACGGTTAATTTAGATTGCAGTGAATGCGTTGTTGATGGTTTTATCAATCAGCTACGAAATATTCTGTATAGTAGTAGTGAGTATAAAGGAGAAAACATATGAAGCTGCTTTTACAGTCTAATGGAGGATTTTCTGGATTCTATAGTAGATTTATTTTGATTGATACAGACCTACACAAAATGGTAAAAACGGATGGCCTCATGAAAGATGATCTAACTGGAATAAAATATATTTGGGGCTATATCGATAATGAGAAGATTCCAGATATTGATGATTTTGGTAAATCTCTTTGTCAGGATTTCAATTATGATATTTCATTACTTGAATGTTTTTTACCGACCGCCAAAGTTGTCACTAATGAGTCCATCATAATGAACGACATCAATTATGATGTTTATCTATCATCTGAAAACGTTCCGTACAGAAAGTTCAGATTGAATTCTTCATCATATCTTGAAAATGACGCTCTCAGCGCAAAGCTTAGGAAACTATTTCAGACATTCTTATAAAGGAGACTCACAATGATTATTGACTGCAAATCTATCGCACAGGATATCAAAAATAAAATCAAGAATGTCATCGCAGAAGATGACTATGCTCCTATTTTACATATTTATCAAGTAGGGGACAACCCTGCATCCAATGCTTATATTCGCGGCAAGCTGCGTGACTGTGAAGAGGTTGGAATCGGAGTGGAGCTTGTCAAACTGCCAGAAAATATTACCGAAGATGAATTGAACAACAAGATCTTAGAAGATTATAATTGGGAATATGTGGACGGTATCATTGTTCAGCTTCCGTTGCCAAAACATATCGACCCTAAAAATATTTGTATTCCAGATGAACTTGACGTTGATGGCTTTAATTCTACATCTAAATTTCAGCCCTGCACTCCGCTGGGCGTTATGAAGATTTTTGACTCCATCGGTTACGATCTGGATGGCAAGAATGTACTCGTATGCGGTCAATCTGATATTGTTGGTCGTCCGCTGGTTGATATGCTGATTAAACGGCACTGTAATGTGATCTCTGTGAATAGCACGGGTTCCCGCATGAAGGCCACTACTCTTGGATTTGAAATGGTCGATGTGGTCATCTCTGCTGTGGGCAAGCGCAACTTTATCACACCGTTTGGTCTTGATCGGGTTGAAGTCTGCATCGATGTTGGCATCAACTATGACGAGAACGGAAAGCAACACGGCGACTGTGCCGATGATATTTATGAGATGGAAGATATCAAAGTAACCCCTCGTATCGGCGGAGTTGGCCTTATGACACGTGCTATGCTACTTTACAATGTATGTGTGGCAAGGTATGGAGAAGAGAAGATGGAGAGGTGATTGAATGAAGGAAGTCCCAATTTGGGAAAAGACGACCCTGACGTTAGATGAAGCGGCTGCTTACACGGGGATTGGGGTCTGCCGACTAAGAGCGATTACTGATGATGAAAACTGTCCATTGGTACTTTGGGTGGGGAATAAACGTCTTATCAAACGTAAAGCTCTCGAAAAATATATAGATCAAACGTATTCTGTTTGAAATATAGGCTCTGATGTGGTATACTCATGGTGTCACACCAGAGCTTCTTATATAACGTAAGGAGTTCTGCATCATGATAAGACGTAAAGATAATAATGGCAAAGTTTTAAAAGACGGCGAGAGCCAGAGAAAGGATGGGAGATACCAATATAGATGGACAAACAAACTTGGAAAACGCTCAATAATATACGCCACTTCACTTAAAGAATTGAGAGAAAAAGAAGCTGAAATCCAAGAAAAACTTAATTTGGGTATAACGTCTACTTCAAAAATCACAGTGTACCAATTAGCAAAAAGACATCTCGAAGAAACAAAACTTACTATTAGGCCAAGCAGCTATAAAACAAAATCGCAGAATTTGAAAATCTTTCAGAATCACCTAATTGGGGAAATGAATGCAACTGATATTTTAGTGCGCGATGTAAAACAATTTGCACGAGAATTGGATAACGAAGGATATTGTTATACAACAATCAGAGATGTCATGTCTTTAGCTAGACCGGCATTTCAAGAAATGTTTGATGAGAATATAATTCCTAGAAATCCATTCGTTTTTAAATTAAATACAGTTGTCAAATGTGACTCAAAAGAAAAAGAAATATTAACAGAAGAGCAGTATCAAAATCTGATCAAGTTCATGAAATCTAGTCGAGTATATAAAAGGCATGTTGGCATGGTGATGCTTTTGCACGAGACCGGACTTCGAGCAGGAGAATTATGCGGGCTAACAAAAAAGTCATTTGATTTTGATAACAACACTGTTACTATATCTCATCAGATGGTGTACGATGGAAAGAGCGGCGGGCTGTATTTAGCACCTACAAAAACAGAAAGTGGGATAAGGACTATCCCATTATCTAAAGACGCCATCATTGCTTTTGAAGAAGCGATAAAACAACGTCCGATTGTAAAAGCAGAGAGAATAATAGATGGGCAAGCCGACTTCTTGTTCATAGCAAAAACTGGAAGGCCCTATACGAATAAAAACCTTGTTAGAATTTTTGAAGGACTAATCAAAGCCTATAATAGTTGCCATGATGAACCATTGCCTGAAGTCACTGCCCATAGTATGCGCCACGAATATTGTACACGGCTTGTCAAAGCCAAGATGGATGTTAAATCGGTTCAATACCTCATGGGACATTCGTCGCCCGATATAACCTTGAAAGTGTATACTCATATCTTAAAAGAAGAGACCGAAGCAGAGGCAATCAAACAGTTTAATAGGATTGTTTCCTAATTATTTGACACCAATTTTGACACCAAATCTTCAAAAGATATATAGACTTACAGAGATTTGCATAGAGTCCATTTTGGAATGGCAAAAACGACTTCGAAATAATGTCGCAATATCGATAAATATAGACTTATAGAGATTTGCATAGACCATCTTGAAAAAAAGTAGGAAGTAAGGTATAATATACCTAATTTTGAAACTCACACAGATAAGCAGGAGGTCTTACCATGGCTTCAAAGAGTACCAAAGGAGAAATCCTCGCCAAGTTTTTTGATGACGGGGAATACACCGCTCTGTTTGCGGACGGTGCGGTGAGCGCTGCCAGCGGCTATGCTGCCGGTCAGCAGGCTTACGCCGTCTTCCAGAACGGCGAGGCTGTTTCCGTCAAGGACGTTGAGAAGAACATCAAGGTCCTCGAGCTGGCTGCCCAGACGGGCTGCCCGGTCGTCACCTTCTACGACTCCGTCGGCGCAAAGCTGGCTGAGGGTCTGGACGTGCTGAACGCGGCTGCAAAGCTCAACG
>OCAV01000924.1_pt1 | contig 21937 bp, 33 predicted proteins | sample 1538331 | NCBI WGS metagenome assembly OCAV01 (sample SAMEA2580297, study PRJEB22360) | human gut metagenome | biome: human gut; feature: human-associated habitat; material: faeces | place: Denmark | collected 2008/2010
AAGCCGATCCGGTGGCTGGTGGATGACTGTGTCAAATTCGTGGAGCGGGAAATCAGAAGGGGGAACCATTACGATGCCATCATTATGGATCCGCCTTCCTACGGAAGGGGTCCCAAAGGCGAGATCTGGAAGATCGAGGATGCCATCCATCCTCTGATCAGACTTTGCACGCAGATCCTGTCCGACCAGCCTCTGTTTTTTCTGGTCAACTCCTATACTACGGGCCTTGCGCCTGCCGTGCTCACCTACATGCTGGCCACGGAACTAAAGAACTATGACGGGAATGTAGATTCGCAGGAGATCGGACTTCCGGTGACACGCTCCGGGCTGGTGCTTCCATGCGGCGCCTCCGGCAGATGGGAATCCCGGTAAAATTTTAAAAAACGGATAGTTTTGTAACCAAGTCACAGAAATAGCCTCCTTTTTCATGTATTCTATTAACAGAAACAGCAAAAACTAATAGAAAACATGAAGGAGGCTTTTTTATGGGCAGATTCTATAAAGACCAGAACTCACATAATATATTCCAGGAGCTGATCTCTCTTAGCGAGAGCGCTTCTGTTCCGTCACTTGAGGAAATCAAGGCGAACACAACGGATGCCGCACAGGAAAAACACGTTCCTGTCGTTACCATAAAAGATAATGTAGTGGAGGTGTCGGTCGGCTCCGTGACTCACCCTATGCTGGATGAGCATTACATTACAGGCATCTATATCGAGACTAAACTTGGCGCGCAGTACAGAAAACTTGCGCCGGGTATGGATCCCAAGGCTGTATTCATTCTTCCGGAAGGGGACGAGTTTGTTGCGGCATATGAATACTGTAATCTTCACGGATTATGGAAAAAAGACAATAACTAAAAATAATTGGAGGTAAGAAGTCATGCAGAAATATTTATGCGAACCATGTGGATATGTATATGATCCTGAAATCGGAGATCCGGACGGCGGAATCGCCCCGGGTACACCATTCGAAGATATTCCGGACGACTGGGTATGCCCGATCTGCGGAATGGGGAAAGAAGTATTCATTGTAGAAGAATAAAAAGCCAGGTTTATTAAATAGCAGGAATGAAAGGCAAAATGCCTGTCATTCCTGCTATTTTCCAATGTCCATCTGTTCCAGAAGTCCAATCACCTCATGCAAAGTTTTAAACTGCCTGTGGACCAATGCTTTGATCTCTTCATCCGGCTCCACCAGATCCGGAATCATAACAGGAATCATGCCGGCCGCATACGCGGAGCGGATTCCCGCCGGGGCATCCTCAAGGGCAATGCTGCACTCCGGCCTTGTCTTAATGGCCTCGCATGCCTTTAAGTATATCTCAGGGTCGGGCTTTGCCAGGTGTACCATATCTCCGAATATGGCCCCGTCAAAATACCTGTATATCCCTGCTTCTTCCAGATTATGTATAGCATAGCCGCTTCTGGATGACGTAGCCACAGACATCTTATAGCCTCTGCTCTTCCCATATTCCAGAAGTTCCAATACGCCCGGCTTGATTGGAAGGCCTTCTTCCTCTACAATCTCCCGGAATCGGACTCTCGTCCTGCCAGCAAACTCTTCCGCGGGAAAATCAGGCCCGAATACCCGCAGGAAGTACTCATTCCTTCCTACCACATTCATCCCCAGCGTATGGTAGATATGGCTTCCCATATGCCGGATGCCAAGCTCGTTCCCGGCATCCTCCCAGGACCGCTGAACGATACGCTCCGAATCGAACAGCAGTCCATCCATGTCAAATACAATTCCTTCAATTACACTTCCATCAATCATCCTGTTCAAATTCCTTTTTAAAACTCAATTCCCCGTCCAAGGGCATCCTTCAGATAGTCCGATACTTCTTCCAGCTTATTGACAGCCGCCATCTTCTCTTCCCATTCCTCACCCGTCATTTCCTTGTTTACAAGGCATTTTTGGATATGCTTAACTTCTCTAATCAATTCTTCTGTCATAAGAATACCCCCTTAATTATTTTTATATATCCAGTATAACATATTCTCCCATCTATGACGTATATTTGTCCGCAAAACTTATCACGCGCTCCCAATATCTGTCTTCGTCGATAATACTGGCCTCCCCATGGGCGGCGCCGCCAACGACAAACCTTTCCTTCTCGCACCTTGCAGCCTCAAATAGACGCCCGTGCATCTCATAGGGAACAAACAGATCCTCGCTTCCGTGAATGAACAGGATCGGGATCTTTGATCTTGCCACCTGCGCAAGGGCGCTGGCCTCCTTAAAATCATAGCCGGCCCTTCTCTTCATGATCGCCGATGCTATATAGAGGAATGGAAATGCCGGAAGATGGCACATCTTACGGATCTGCACCTGGAATTCTTCCCATACGGAAGTATAGCCGCAGTCTTCTACGACTGCCTTGACCTGATTCGGAAGGTCTTCCTCTCCAGCCGCCATCATGACGGTTGCCGCTCCCATGGAAAGGCCGAACAGCAGGATCCTCGCCTGTCCATCTTCCTGAATGATCCGTCTTGCCCAGTCCACTACGTCCCGGCGTTCGGGCCAGCCCATTCCGATGTAGTTTCCCTCGCTCTCGCCAAGCCCCCTGGCATCCGGCGCCAGGATATGGTAGCCCGCCTCCCGGAAGCGGATCGCATCGCCTCCCATATTAAGCGCATTGCTCTTGTAGCCATGGCAGATAATGACATACTTATGGCTCTCTTCCTTTGCCGGAATCTCCAGAGCGTGAAGTTCCAGGCCATCCCAGCTGGTTATGTACGCGTCTATTCCATTGGCGCTCATGAAGAGCCGGTTCTGTTCCTGTTTCCGGGTCAGCAGATCCTTTTCTTTCGCCTTTCTCAAATGCTTTCTTGATCCCAGCATGAATTTGCACAGATAATTGCTGACAAAGATTGCCACGCTTATGCCAAAGGTGGCTACATACAGCAGCGCAACCATAATTTTGCGAATATATTTCCCCATAACATCTCCTCTTTTGTCTCTTAAGATATTCATTTGTCCATTATAGCATGAAATATGCTATACTGAAAAGTAACGTAATAATTAGAAATATCATTTGGAAAGGCAGGCTTATTATGAATCCTATACAACGAATCCCACTTGAGGGTCTTTTTAATACCAGGGACCTGGGAGGAATAGAGACCATGGACGGATACCGCGTCCGTCCACGGCGGCTGATACGCAGCGGGCAGCTCTACCACATGACGGAGAACGACAAAAAGGTGCTCTCAGATGAATACGGCTTAAAGTCCATCGTAGACTTTCGGACTTTGGATGAACAGGCCGAGAAGCCTGATCCTCATATAGAAGGCGCTACGCACATCAGCAATCCCATCCTGCAGACTATGACTGCCGGCATAACCCACGATGATACATCCGAAAAAATGACTTTGGAGGAAGCCACGCTGGCTATGAAGGAGCATGGCGTAGACCCGTCATTCTATATGCAGAAATTATATGAAGATATCATCACCAGCGATTATTCCCTGAAGCAGTATGCACAGTTTTTCCGTATTCTAGCCGGGCAGGAAGAAGGGGCCACGCTGTGGCACTGCAGCGCAGGAAAAGACCGCGTAGGCATGGGGACTGCCATGCTGCTGTATACCCTGGATGTAGATATGGATACTATTATTGATGATTATATGATGACCGCTGCCTTTCTAAAAGATGAGGTAGAACTGATACTCAAAAGACTGTCCGCAGCCATTACCGATCCCGGTCAAATTGAAAGCCTTCGAATCTGTATGGGCGTCAAGGAAAATTACATAAAGAGAGTCTTTCAGATTATGGAAGAAACCTCCGGCAGCATCCGGCAATTTCTAAAAGACAGGATCGGACTTTCTGAATCCCTGGCTGATACATTAAAAGCGCTGTACCTTGAGTAACAGCGCTTTTCTTATTTTTCTATCTTCTTGAAGAACACATATCCGGGCCGGCCGCCATACTTATTATCTTCGGCTACTATCTCATAGTCCAGCTGAAGAAAATTATTCACGCTATAAATGTTTTCCGGGTGCGCTGTTCCCATAAGATACTTGTACTGCGTATCCTTAAGATTCTTTTCTCCTTCTGCCATCAGGCATCTCTGCAGTTTATTTCCCCGGTAATCCGGGCTTACTGCAACGGACTCCATGTGTGCCACATACTGCCTCTGCTCTTTCGTAAGGCGTACGTAACTGCCCAAGTTATCACCTGCGTCTTTGGGAAAGCGGACGATGAGAAATCCAGCCAGGCAGCCATCTGCCTTTGCCTTCAATATAAACCCGTTCTCATGAAGATGCTTTCTGACATAGTTTTCATCATCCGCGCTATACCAGGACGCATCCCTGGCTAATTGGCAGGCTATATCCATTATAGACATAATATCCGGGACATCATCTTCTATTGCATAACAGATTTCAATCTTTTGGTTCATCTTCCCCTCTCCTTTCGCGGCATATCTTCAATGGTTAAAAGCATATCGCCTTCCAGTATCCTGGTATCTCCCACCGGTACAAATGTCTGGCCGCCAAGTTTTATGATGGCAACAGTGGGCGACAGGCTTTGCTTCCTTCCAATTCGTTCCGAATCCTCCATAAAACATGATAAATATCAAGGCAACTGTACATACCTGCTCCACGAACTCAAAGTCGTCAAACGGTATCTTAAAAATTCCATCCGATTACGATTGCTATTATGGTAAGGGAAATCAGCATAGTTCACCTCCGTTACCAGTATAACATAACCCTGAACGTATGAAAAATGAATTTTACTCTGCACCAATTTTATGCTACAATTCCCTCATAATCCGTATAAAGCGAGGTAAATATATATGAAATTAATGATTGCATCTGATATTCACGGTTCTGCCTATTATTGCCGGAAAATGCTGGCTGCCTATGAACGCGAGCAGGCTGACCGGCTGCTTCTGCTCGGCGACATCCTCTACCATGGCCCCAGGAACGACTTGCCAAAGGAATATAATCCTAAGGAAGTGATCAGCCTTTTGAATCCCATGAAGCAGGAAATCCTGTGCGTCAGAGGAAACTGCGATACGGAAGTTGACCAGATGGTCCTGGAGTTTCCTATCCTGGCGGACTATTGCTTTCTTGAACTTAACGGGTGTAGCATTTTTGCGTCCCATGGCCACCACTTTAATCCCCAAAGCCTTCCGATGCTGAAGGAAGGGGACATTCTGCTCAATGGTCATACCCACGTACCGGCCAATCGGAATATGGGAACTTATACTTATATGAATCCCGGCTCTATCTCCATTCCAAAAGAAAACTCCGCCTGCGGCTACATGACCTATGACGGCGAGTTCCTGTGGAAAGATCTGGATGGAAACCTCTTATCCATCTAGCGCGTTTTCATAATATTTTTTTGTAATCTCATCAAAACATACCATCTGGACTTCTTCTATCTCCGGATGCTCCTTTAAGAAAGAACGGATGGTATGGACAGCACTAGGCGCTGCCTTTTCAGATCCATCCACAGCCTGCATCTGTCCGGAACCACGTAGGGCTGGTATACGCCTCCTTGCGACATACCCGCCTTCTATCACGCTTTGTGAAAGACCTTCTTATGCAAGCCTTTCAATCCGCCAACCAGCAGCGTCAGATATCTAAGAACCGGTTCCGTGGCGATGGAGAATACGATGAACAGCATGATGCATTTGCTGGACATCCCTGTAATCGCAAATAAATCCGGAAGGAATATGCTGCATGCCAGAAGGCCAATAATAGAGCCTGCCCAAACTATAACACGGATCGTATTCAGCGGCTGGCATATTTTGTACAAGATCATGAATCCCACGATGGCAAGAAGCATGGTGGCTGCCGTGGAAATGTCCTTGGCGCCCACCCCGAAGGTCTGTCCGAATACGACCAGCGCCCCAACCGCCAGCACATCCGTTAGCCCTGCAGGCAGCGCTTTTAAAAATACATTGGTAAGAAAATGTCCTTTGATGACTTCCTTATTCGGCTGCAGCGCCAGGAAGAACGCCGGTATGCCGATCGTAAACATGCTGATCAGCGATATCTGCGAAGGCTCCAGCGGATAAGTGATCATAAATGCCACTGAGAATAAGGACAGCAGGAAGGAAAAAATATTCTTCACCAGGAACAGGCTGGCAGAACGCTGGATGTTGTTGACCACCCTTCTTCCTTCCAGCACCACGGATGGCATGCATGCAAAATCCGACTCCAGAAGCACTACCTGAGACGCCTGGACGGCCGCATCGCTTCCCGATGCCATGGCCACGCTGCAGTCCGCATCCTTCAGGGCTAATACGTCGTTCACCCCGTCTCCGGTCATGGCAACCGTCTTTCCCTGCTCTTTTAAAGCCTGCACGAACTGCCGCTTCTGTCCCGGAGTCACACGGCCGAATACCGTATACTTTGCGATTGCATTCTTTACATCCTCTTCCGTCTCAAGAGTTGCCGCATCTACATACTCTTCCGCATTCTTGATCCCCGCTTCTTTGGCTACTTCAGATACGGTTAGCGGATTATCCCCGGAAATAACCTTTACCTCCACGCCTTGCTCAGCGAAATATTGGAAGGTCTCCGGGGCCTCCTTGCGGATTGGGTTGGAAAGAAGCACATAGCCAAGAGGCGTGACCTTCTCTGTCAATTTCTTTCCATCCAAAACACCGGCATAACTTCCAAATACCAGCACCCGGTAGCCTCTCTTGGCATAGGTAAGAATCTCCGTGCGATAGGTATCATAATCCTCCCGCAGCACGAACTCGGGCGCTCCAAGGACGTATGCCTTCTCTTCAAAAGCAACTCCGCTATACTTCGCAGCGGATGTAAATGGCGCCACCTTGGCCGGCACTGCGCCAGTGCCTTCCTTGAAATATTCCTTCATGGCTTCCATGGTGCTGTTGTCGCTGCTCATGGCCTTTACAAAATCGCCCACCAGTTTGGATAACTCCGGCATATTTTCCTTGTCATATTCTTCTGTAGGCACCAGTTTGTTTACACTCATAGAATTCTCTGTGATGGTGCCCGTCTTGTCTACGCACAATACATCCACCCTGGCAAGGGTCTCGATACTCTTCATATCATGGAGGAGCACCTTTTTATGCGCAAGCCGCATTGCGCTTACCGCCAGGGCTACGCTGGCCAGCAGATAGAGTCCCTCGGGAATCATGCCAATGACTGCCGCAACCATGGATGTGACGCTATTGCGAAATCCTTCGCCATTAAAAAAGAATCCTTGCACGAAAAGCACGATCCCTATCGGTATCAAAGCAATGCCGACAAACTTGACCAGCTTGTCCAGCGAACGGATCATCTCTGACTGCTCGCCTTTTTGCATTGCCTTGGCTTCCAGCGTCAGTTTGGAGATATAGGAATCCTCTCCCACAGATTCCAGCCTGGCAAAGCACTGGCCTGCAACTACGAAACTGCCGGACATCAGATGGTCGCCCTGCTTCTTGGTAATCTCGTCCGACTCTCCGGTCAGCAGGGATTCATTGACCCGAACCTCCCCGTCTACTACGATGGCATCCGCACAGATCTGGTTCCCTGCTTTAAACAGGACGATATCATCCAAAACCAGTTCCTCCGAATCCACGTTTAACGTCTTGCCATCCCGCACGACATTGGCGCGGGGCGCATTCAACATGCTCAGTTTCTCCAATGTATTTTTAGCCCGAATCTCCTGAATGATCCCAATCAGCGTATTAATAATGATGACCGGCAGAAAAGTAAGGTTCCTAAACGACCCCACCAGACACAGAAGTACTGCCAGCACCGTAAAAATCAGGTTGAAATAGGTAAATACATTTTCATGAATGATCTCCCTGGTCGTCTGAGATGGAGGATCTACCGCCACATTTGTCCATCCATCCTGCGTATGCTCCCTTACCTGCTGGCTGGTAAGCCCCTCTCTGTAATCCGGCTGATAACGGGTAGTCGGCCTTCTGGGTGTCTCATATTCATGACCGTATACTTCTTCCTCTGCCTGTACTGCATTTCTTGACTTCCGCCACATACAAAAAAACCTCCTCATGTGTATGGTAGTTATTATACGCCGGGAAATCTTGGAATTCTATAAACACTTTCTTAAAAATGTCTTAGACTTTCGTGAGCCTTTACCAGGCGTACTTTCCACCACCAGGATCTGTGCCTGCTCTCCTCCTATATTTTCATAAATAATTGGAATGTTTGCTGCATCTGGCAGCGCTTACATATTGCTTTAATCCTTCTTTTATCTCCAACATCTGTTCTGCAGTCTCCGGATTCGAATAAGGAATCCTCGCAATTAATCTCTCTATATAATTGTTTTCCTCAATTATATCAAAAGTAACCTGATAGTTTATATCAAAAAAATATGCCAGGTAGGATACCCAATAATCCATCTTCGTCTTTCTCGTCAGTGAGCGTATGGACTCCTTCCTCCGGAACTGCTCCATAACCTCGGGACTGATCGCGCTCTTTCCTACCTCTTTGGCCGTTACTTGCAGTATGGTCTCTATAGCATCCTCCAGTTTTACTCGGCAGTTATCCAACTTGTCCGCGTCCCGAATGATTCTGGCGTGTAACAGTTTGTGGCTGTCTTCGATTCCTCCCAGTTTAAAATCACTGTGCTTTATAATAGCAGTTCGAATAATGTCATCCCATTTATCTTCTCTTACAAATCTCCGGATCAGCCCCTCTTCAAACAGGATTCGAACGCCAAACCTTGCATGATTCATGGTATCCGGCTCAAAACTGTCGAATATCCTTAACTGCTCAAATCTTCCGATATCATGAAGCAGGCCGATCAACTGGGCTAAGTCTATATCCTCCGGGCTAAGTCCCATCCGCTCCGTGATCTGGCGGCTGGCATCTACCACGCCATAAGTATGGACGATCTTAAGCCTTATTTTATCGTCACTTTGATCATATTGTTCCAGATAGCGTTCAAACGTTTCCCTTGCATATTGTAAATCCATAACTTATATCCTCCGGGCTATTACTTCTAAAAATCTCGCCCCATACTTCTCCATCTTATAATCGCCTACACCGCTGATCGTAAGAATCTCGCTCGAATTCTCTGGCTTGGCGGCACTCATGAGCGCCAGTGTTTTATCGGAAAATACCATGTATGGCGGCACTTTCTCCTCCGCCGCAATCTCCTTTCGCAATGCGCGCAGCGCCTTGAAAAGTTCCAAATCCTTTTCCTCCAGGGATGCAGCCGTCCCGGCCTTCTTGCGTCTTACTTTCCCTCTTCCGGCGGATCTTTCCGGCTCTCTTTCTTTCGCCAGTTTCATAAGCAGAGGCACTTTTTCCTGCTGCAACTGCTCTGCTGCATCTGCTGCTTTCAGCACCGGATAATTGTCATTTGATAATTCCAGATACCCCCGGAACAATAACTCCTGGATTATTTGGCGAAGTCTCGGCACCGTAACCTCCTTCAGGCTCCCATACTCCGGATTCCTGTCAAGGCCTCTTGAAAGTATCTTCTGATTGCCTGCTCCCCGCACGATATCTATGATAACCGTAACTCCATAGTTCATATGATTCGCCTTTATGCATCTGAGAATGGACGCGGCCTCTCTGGCGATATCCACGTCCTCAAACTGGGTTATGCAATTCAAGCAGTTTCCACAATATCCAGGACTTGCCTCTCCAAAATAATCCAGTATGTAATTGCGCAGGCAGCCAGTCGTAAAGCAATAGAAGGTCATCTGGCGAAGCCGTTCTTCATCCCGTTCTTTTACGAGCCTGCGCGTTATCTCATCCAGCGCTTCATTGTCCTCATTATTTTCGATAAAGAATCGGTTCGTACGCACATCCATAGGCTCATAATACAGAATGCAGTCCGACGGCTCTCCATCTCTCCCCGCACGCCCGGCTTCCTGATAATAACTCTCCATATTCTTCGGCATGTTATAGTGGATGACGAATCGGACATCCGACTTGTCAATCCCCATTCCGAACGCATTGGTCGCTACCATGATCTGTCGGCGATCGTAAATAAAATCATCCTGATTTTCCTTGCGTTCCATATCGCTTAGGCCCGCATGATATCTCGTAACTGAAAATCCTTCTTTTCTCAGATTGTAGCAGACATCCTCCACATTCTTCCTGGTCAGACAATAGACGATTCCGCTGCTTCCAGGCATCTCTTTTTCTTTCCTGCGAATATAGCTCACCAGTTCCTTATACTTATCTACCGGCTTCCTGACAGCAAAGTAGAGATTCTCTCTGTCAAATCCCGTCGTAATCACAGAAGGGTCCTGCAACTGCAAAATGTCCATAATATCATCCCGCACGCCCGTGGTAGCCGTTGCCGTATAGGCTCCTATCACCGGACGGGAAAGGAGGTTCTTCATTCATGCGAAAATCCAGAATCTTTAAGTAACTAGGCCTGAAATCCTGTCCCCATTGGGAGACGCAGTGAGCCTCATCTACCGCAAGGAAAGAAATCTTAATGCCTTCCGACATCACAAAATCTAGAAACCCTTGCGTCTCCAGTCTCTCCGGCGCCACATAGATAATCTTGTACCGCCCCTCCCGGGCATACGCCAAGGCCTTTGCATACTGCCCCACGCTAAGAGAACTGTTTAAAAATGCCGCATGAATGCCCGCCTGATTCAGGGCTCCTACCTGATCCTTCATCAAAGAGATCAATGGAGAAATCACCAAGGTAATTCCTTCCATCATCAGAGCCGGTATCTGGAAGCACATAGATTTTCCGGCACCGGTAGGCATAATACCCAGAACATCCCTGCCGGAAAGGACAGCCTCGATCAACTGTTCCTGCCCTTCCCGGAATCCATCATAGCCAAAATATTGTTTCAGAAGTTTTTCCGCAGTTTTTTTACTCAATGTTATATTCCTCGATTAATCTTTTCTGGTAATCAGCATCTTCCGCCGACCGTCTAATGAAAATCCCGGAAAGATGTGACGCTCCCCGGGAATCCCTCGCTTATACAATCATTATGCTTTATATACGGTTTCTAATCCAACTGATAGCATCCCTGATAACTTCGTCCCTGCAATACTCATTAAAGATCTCATGGAACAGGCCCCCATATATCTTCATCTGGCGGTCTTTGGATGCTGCCATCTGAAAGAAATCGTAGGTGTCCTGAACCGCCACCAGGCCATCTGCCTCCCCGTGCATCATCAGTACAGGATAGGCAAATTCCTTGCCTGCCTCCCGGAACCACTCCAGTCCATCGCAGATCGCATAACACAATCCGGTAGTAAAGGTCTTCTTATTGTATGGATCCTTGCCATACCAGTCCACGATTTCCGCAACTGAGCACACGCCCCCGCCCAGTTCATTCGGCAGTTTCTGATGCGGATCAAGACCTTTGGGCACCCCCGTGATCAATCCTGCATTATCAAATGTCAATGCTCCGCTGGTTACAATGCCTTTTAACGCTTTATCCGGATATTTGGCGCCATACAAAGATACGGCAAAGCCTCCCATGCTATGTCCCAGAAGGAATACCGGAAGTCCCGGATTCTCCTCAATTGCCTTATCTACGATCACGTTTACATCATCCAGCATCTCATTGTAATTGCCGTAATAGGACTCCTCCCCTTCTGACCTTCCATGTCCTCTGTGGTCGAAACGGTAGGTCCCGATTCCCGACGTATGGAACAGGTCTGCCAGATAATCATATCTTCCCTGATGCTCGCAAAGTCCATGCACGATCACGCATATGGCACTGGCATCTGCCGCTGCTTCTTTCTTCAGGAACAGTTTCGTTCCATCAAAAGAAGGAATCATAATTCCGTCCATAAATAATACCTCCTTTGACTATTTCTACTAACTCAAGTATAATGCCTCATAGAGAAATAGTCAAAGGAGTTGATAGAACAATGAATATGGATTTTAACCAGATCGCGATGCTTCAGAAACTAAAGGGATGCCTGGACCGTTTCCGTGCGGGCCATCCGAAGTTTCCGCTGTTTTTAAAGGCAGTCTCACAGGAAGCGCTTGTGGAAGGGTCAGTCATCGAGATAACCGTCACCGCCCCGGATGGCAGGAATTATTGCTCTAATATCAAATTGAACAGCGAAGATCTGGAGTTTGTAGACTGCTTAAAAACATTGGGCAATCGCTGATCAGCGATTGCCCATTAACTCATGATAAAATACTCGCCGTTCGCACCACATATTTGCTGCGATAGCCCAGGTTGCATTCCTTAAGCGTCAAAATATCCCTTCCAGAAGGTATCAAACTCTTCTTCACTGCAGTAAAACAAGCACTCTTTATCGTTCTGTATAAGTCTCAGATACCTGTCTTTTGCTATTACAGCGTAACTGTCATCTTCCAGCCGCGACATGCGGAAGCATTGGCCTGAGTCGCAGATCTGCGAAATATCAAAATAATCCAGCTGCCTTCTTACTTCTTGCATCCGGCTACTTTCTTTTCCACATCCTGGATCGTAATCCCTTTCAGGCGCTTCTTGCATATTTCGTCCAGTTCCGCATAAATCCCATCCATGACCCCCGCCATTCCGGATGCAATCATGCAGTCCATGTCCATACTTCCCGAACGCCACGCGGCCTTTACAATATCCACCTGCAGCGCTTCACAGATATCCCCAAGAGTGATCTCGGAGGCATCCAGGGACATATGATAACCTCCCTTTATGCCTTCTTTTGTACCTATCAATTCCTTTTTCTTAAGTTTTGCCATGACCTTTCTTACCCGTGCCGAGTTGGTACAGATGTTTTCCGCCAACTCTTCGCTTGAGAGCACGGCATTCTTATGATGCAGATACACCAGCGCATGCACTGCAATTGCAAATTCACTCGTCATTTCTCTCATTCCTTTTCTATTCGTCCGTAACCTTTTTATTCCTTCATATCCTTACTGTCTTCAAAACAATAGGACAAGAGCAGGCCCAATATTGTTCCTACAGCCACCGTCCATACCGGACTGGATGTGATCGCTCATCCCCCGCTGCTGCAGCTGATAAATGAATAGTACGCAAATCCTAATGCTGCGCCTGCCAGGGCAAAACTAATCCGCTTCACGATTTTTTTCATGGCAACCTCCTTTTTTTCTGCTGATCGCCTGCGTAGGACACGCCCTAACGCAGTCTCCGCAGCGAATACATTCCAGGCTGTTCGGCTTCTCCCATACCTTGATATCCATCTTGCAGGCCTTCTTGCATTTTCCACATTTGGTACAGGCGCTCTCATCGATCTGATATCTGTACAGCGCCACCGGATTAAAGAAACTGTAGATAGCGCCCAGAGGACACAGATACTTGCAGAAGGGTCGGTAAACCCATAGAGCCAGTATAATCAGTACAATCAGGATTGCTGCCTTCCAAAAAAACAGATTTCCTACCGCAAGTTTCAGATTCTCATTGAGAAGAACCAGGGGAATTCCTGCAGCAAGCGTACCGCTGGGACAGATGTACTTGCAGAACCAGGGGTCTCCCTGGCCAGTGAAATCTACCACCAGAAGCGGCAGCAGGATTACGAATAATACAAGTATAACATATTTTGCCCAAATCAGCACTTTATGGCCCGGAAGATTCTTCCTCTTTTTAAATAATGGTATCTTATACAGCAAATCCTGCACCAGCCCAAAGGGACACAGCCATCCGCATACAAACCTTCCAAATAAGGAGCCAAAAAACAGCAGAAATCCTACTGCATAAAAGGAAAACTTATAATCCCGGCTTCCCAGAACTGCCTGAAGGGAGCCTATGGGGCATGATCCAAGCGCTCCCGGGCAGGAATAGCAGTTCAGGCCTGGCACGCAGGCCGCCTTAGTTGGGCCGGTATATATCCGGCCTCTAAGAAAACCAAGCAGATATCCATTTGTTACGGCTGTAAAGACGATCTGTACCCACAGCCTCATACGGTTCTTTATTACTTTTATCATATTAGCCAATTCCTACACACTCCAGACAAATATTTACGGCTTTCGTAAACACGGTACCGGCTTCGCCGCGAGCAGCGCCTACGAAGAGAAATACTGCCGCAGCGGCAAATAGCGCAATGCGGATTCCGATTATCTTGCGCCTGCTCATGGCTGTACCTCGGCAAGCATCTCATCTATGATCTTGGCCCAGCTATCCATATCCCTTGCGCCCGGATAAGCCTTGCCTACCTGGTTTCCGTCTTTATCAACGAAATATGTGGCAGGAACAGCATATACTTCTTTTAAAATTCCATTCTGCAGATCATTAGAGGCTACCATATGCGTATAATCCGCCTTTGCAGTTGAAATAATATCTTCTGCCGTCTCATCTCCCGGATCGGATACATCGCTTATAAGCCCCACGATCTGAACGCCCTTGTCCGCATACTGGCGGCTTAACTCTCCCAGTTCCGGCATCTCTTTGATACACGGTCCGCAGAAGGTTCCCCAGATGTTCACCATGGTAAGATCTGCCTTGGAAAATATGTCCTGAGATACATCTTCTCCGTCAAGAGTCTTGGATTCGAACGTGCCAAAAACTGTTTTTGACGCCTGGCCGCCGCCATCTTCTTCTGTTGTCTCTTCCGCCTTGTTTTCAGTACTGCCTTCTGCTGGCTTTGACCCACATGCCATAAGCACAAGGGCAAGGCTAAGTATTAATACGGTAATAGACTTTGCTTTCTTATTTCTCATAGTTGCCTCCTTTTATCTGTAATTACTTTTGTTCCAGTTATTTTATATGTAATTATACTTGTTACAGTTATTTTTGTCAATATAAAAAAGGCGCGCAGCATCATTTATTAATGCCGCACGCCATACTCCTCTATCATCATTTTAGTCAAGTTCGTAGGAAATCTTTATTTTACGGGCTTTATCGCCCTTCTCGCTGGCAATGCCGATCCTGTAGTCTCCTCTTTTCAGCCAGATACGCTTGTTTTCTACTCTTGTTTTCTTATCGCTGTTAGTATATACCGCTTCACCGTTTGCATCGTCAATACGAAACGTCACTGGGCTGTCATTATCCATCTCAAGATCCAGATAAAAATTATCTGGATAATGCACGGTAAAATCCTTATAATAAGTCCCCCCATTGGTATCTCCTTCCAATGTATTGCTGCAATCAGGCTTTAAGGCTCCCAATACGCTCCCCGCGGTCCAGCATACAACCGCTATAATCATCATCGTGGATAAGGAAAATATCTTCTTAAAATGCCGTTCCTTTTTCCGGATGCGATAGATTCCCAATCCGAGAAAAACAATAAAGTCGATTTCAAAAAGTATCAATGGAATTCTGGTCCATTCCGGATACTGTATCATTCTGCTCATATATGCTTTTGAAGCATCCTCCCTTTACCAGCTGCCAGCCTTCCTGCGACTTCTTGTTCAAGTCTTCAATCTCTTTCTTGTAATCCCATGCAGCATATGCAGCATGGCTTATTTTCTGCTTGCCCATATCACTTTCCCTCCAAAACTTCTTCTGCGTCTGCCAGCAGCCGTCTTAATCTCCTAATCTCCGTATCCAGGATCTCTCTTCCTTCTTCCGTCAGTTCATACATCCTGCGCCGGTCAGAATCCTCTGTACTGCCCTTGCTTTCTACGATCCAGCCCTTCTTTGTCATATTTCCGGTTGCGCCATACATCGTGCCTGATCCGATCTTTACTTCCCCTGCAGACAATTCTTTTGTCCGCTGCATGATTCCATATCCATGATTCGGTCCATTTGCCAGGCAAAGCAGAATGTAGAAATAACTCTCCGTTAAAGGCTCTACTTTCTTACCCATCTTTCCAGACTCCTTTTCTTAAAGTTCTTTAACTTCATATATCTTTCTTGGGGCAGTATCCCGATGATTTCCAGGCAGATGTTTTAAACTGCTTTTTTACTGAATAATCTCTTTTACATCCTTGATCAAGGATATCCGGAACATCCTCTGTTTCCCGGGACTTGCCCCTGTCCTCCTTAGTCTTATCCTTTTTTAGCGTGTGTATTTTATAGAAGCATAATATGCTAAATACGAGCGCCACGCAAGCGATAAATCCTACCATCTACTCGTCCTACATGATCTGAAAGCCCTTGACTGCCGACATTTCGATCAGCTTGATCCTTCCAGGTCCAGCGCCAGAGACATATCATCGCAGTCTATACCTCATTACTTTCAAATGCATGCTCATATTGTAATATATGCCTGTGTTTTTGGCTAGCAATTATCTTTGGAATCTTTGCAAAAGATCTTTTGCAAAATAAGTTTTTCCAAGGAAATCTTGAATCTTTCATCATCTTCTTTGGTTCTTTTCGCCGGCCCCTTCAGATGATGCCTGCTCTTTTCCCTACGTGCTTTCTTAGCCATATGACGCTCCATCAGAAGCAGTTCGATATTCTCGTCTGTGTACCATTTTCCACTCTGATGGATTCCATATGCGCCCTTTCCCAGCGCCATTGCCGCCACTCCATAATCCTGGGTCACCACGACGTCGCCCTCATTTAACTGGCTGATAAGGGCGAAATCCACTGCATCTGCCCCTGCTCCTACGACTTCCACCTGGCTGTAGGAGGACTTCAGCACATGATTCGTATCACAGAATAATTTACAGGGAAGATCGTATTTTTCTGCCATCTCCTCAACTCCCGCCACCACCGGGCAGGCATCCGCATCTACCAGTATCCTCGCCATAACTGATCCCTCCTATATAAATGGCAGCGCCTGCTGCTCATATTCCTGCTCCTTTTTAAGCGCTGCCGGGATTCTGCCAAGCAGGAATTCCAGGCAGTCATCGTCATGCAGCCAGTTTTCTAGTTCCTCTTGCTCCAGTATCAGCGGCATCCTGTCGTGAACGCCGGACACGGAATCATTGGCTTTCGTAGTCACGATAATAAAATGCTCCTTGTCCTCAAACAACCGGTAGAAGCCTGCCATATACAGTACCGGCGAATCCTCTCTACAAAAGGTCACCTTATTCCTGGACTGATCCCATTCATAAAAATGGCTGGCCGGAACCACGCAGCGCCGATTGCGGATGCTATCCCGAAACAGGGGACGCTCCATTGCCGTCTCCGCCCTGGCATTAATCAAAAGTCCCTTGCCACGGCTCTGTGGAAATCCCCAGCACATCATTCTCGTCTGCGCTCCATCTTCGCCTCCTACTAATACGGCGGCCTCCTGGGAAGGATATACATCCCCAGTCTTGATCTGGCTGATTCCCCTTCCGGATGTAATGTCTTCTAGTTTTTCAGAAACATAGTCTCCTATATAATATCTGCCGCACATGCCTTTGTCCCTCCATTCTCAGGTTCTTGCTAAAAAGAGTAACATCATGAATACGATGCTACTCCTGTCTTATGATTATATCCATTATATTGAACTTTCAACCCCGGCTTTCGCACAGATATCCTCCAGGCAGCATCTGTCACAGAATGGCTTCGTCCTGGCCGTGCAGATATCTCTTCCGTGATATACCAGCCTGTGGCAGAAATCGCTCCCTTCCTCCGGTGGAATGATCTTCCACAGTGCCATCTCCACTTTCTTCGGATCCTTGATTCCATCCACAAGGCCGATACGGTTGGTCAGCCGGATGCAGTGGGTATCCGTCACGATGGCAGGCTCGCCAAAGACATCCCCCATGATCAAGTTAGCGCTTTTTCTTCCGACTCCCGGAAGTTTTAGCAGCGCGTTAAAATCTCTCGGAATCTTGCCGTCATACTCTTCTTTTAATATCTTCATACAGGCGCTGATATCCCTGGCCTTGCTCTTTCCAAGCCCGCAGGGCCTTACAATCCTTTCAATGTCTTCTACGTCTGCCGCGGCCAGCGCCTCCACATCCGGGTATCTGGCATACAGATCTTCCACCACGACATTTACCCTGGCATCCGTACACTGGGCCGCCAGACGGACGCTGACCAGAAGTTTCCATGCCTGGTCATAGTCCAGGGTACATCCGGCATCCGGGTATTCCTTTTTCAGACGCTCTATCACTTCTACTGCTAATTGTTCTTTCATCATACCTTACTCCTTATCTTTCTGGTAAATATGAATCGTTACACCGTCTTTTTCGATAATAGCATGCCAGATCTGCCTTGTCCAGACCTCGCCTTCCTTTCGCTTCTGCTATTACGCTTCCCCGGCATCTATGGTATAATAAGTCTTAAGATCAAGCATAGCAGAAAGAGAGTTTTTTTGATATGGGAAGACCAGAATATTATTATATCATGGCATTCGATACCACTACCGATGCCATGCAGGCGGAAAGACATGCAAAGGAACGGATAAAGGCGGCCATCATGCCCATTCCGGGCGCCATCAGCAGCGGCTGCGGGCTGGCGCTAAGATTTATGGAGGAAGATGAAGAAAGCATCCTTGCCTTCTGCAAGGATGCCCCCGTCAATGGCCATCTCTATAAACTGTTTACCCAAAAGGTAGATGGACATCATCCTGTCTTCCTTATAATGTGATTACCTGATCAACGCCGGCTGGCGCAAGCGCTGCGTATACATTAGGGAAGCAGCCGATACCTGCCGGCGCAACAAGCTTATCTGCAATATCTCTCTGATAGCAGCAGCGGTCGCAGGCCATAAGAAGCATGCCTGTCTTCTCGCTTATTGCCTGCAGCCTGGCGGCAATATCACAGCCCTCTACCAGCATATAGGCATTGTCGAAGAAAAACATCATGCCTGCCACCTCTGCGCCATGGCGGTCTTCCTCTAACTGCGGGATAATCATCGTCTCCAGGATTTCCCTTGCATGTTCTGATTCCAATAAGTAAGCTACCTTCATTCTCTTTGTACCTCCTGTTTTTTTCTAATTATACTTCAAATGTCGCTTTCGCCTCTTCCACTGCTTTAACATATCTGCCTTAATCACGGAAGCCGCATCCAGTTCCATATCCGTAACGTATTCTTAAGTCTCCATTATCCTTTCTCTCAATTATGCGGATGTGCCCATCGCCTCCCTAAGTGGTTCCTTTCCACTCTCCACGCCTTGGATGAATTCCATAATATCCTTGTCTTCCTGGGTAAATACGCCTCCATCCAATGCAGACTTCAGTATCTCTGTCAGATGGTCTACATATGCATGGTATTCCGGCGTCGTGCGGTCTCTTGGCCTTGGAAGGTCAATCTTTACGTCTTCCAGTATCTTTCCGTGATTCCTGGACATGACGATCACCCGGTCGCTAAGATATATCGATTCATCTACATCATGGGTAACCATAAGAGATGTCGTCTTCTTTTGTCCCAGCATGTTTTCTAACTGTACCTGAAGAAGCTGGCGCATCTGGAAATCCACTGCCCCTAAAGGCTCGTCCATCAGAAGCACCTTGGGGTCGCAGGCCAGCGCCCGCAGCAGAGCCACTCTTTGCTTCATGCCTCCTGATATCTCGTGGATATAATAATGCTCATACTCCGTCAGTTGGGCCATTTCCAGCAGTTCTTTGAGCCGCTCTTTTCTCTGGCTCTTCGGTATCTTCATCTTCCGCATAGGATATTCAATATTCTCTCCCACCTTAAGCCATGGGAACAAGGCATAATTCTGGAACATAAACGCCCTGTCCGGCCCCGGTTTTTCCACTTCTGCGCCATTGACCTTTATGACTCCGTCCGTTGCCTTCTGAAACCCCGCAATGATTGTAAGCGTAGTCGTCTTCCCGCATCCCGAAGGTCCGAGCAAGGATACGAACTGCCCTTCTTCCACTTCAAAGTTCACATCTTTTAATACTTCATTTTCTGGCTCGCCTTTTCTTCTTCCTTTAAAACTCTTTGAAATTCCCTGCACTGAAATTGACATTCTAATCTACTCCTGTCCCTTCTAATGTTAAAAACTTTATATTCTTATTTTCCAGCCATTCTTCTTTTACGCCCATCGTCCAGGCCAGATAGTCGCTATTGCTCAAACGTGATACCGCCCGGTTATAACTGTCGATAAAATCCCGGAATGCCTCTGTCTTTTCGAATTCTTTATCCACCACCAGTACATAAGATATATAATCCGTATCTGACAGCGGCATATTCCGATAATCAGGCACTTTGGCCGCCTTCGTAATGTCCAGGATCGCCGCGTCTACCTGCTCATCCTCCAATGCGTACAGGATTCCTTTCTGGGTAATCTCATTGAATCCCTGGATCTGGGGATACGTTTCCTGGGCCAAAGCCTTGGATTTTTCTCTGCCTTGCGTAACCGCAAGGTTCTCTACATTCTCCCAGTGATCCTTATATACGATAGTCTCGCCGTTCATAATCACTGGGCCATATATCTCTACATCCTGATTCTGCATCACCGTATGCCTGGCAATATGGGTACAGTAAAATCCCACATTAATCTCCTTAGCATTCATTGCCCACTGCGCCGTATTGCTGCAGCAATCCTGAAAAGAAGAACTCTGATGCGTCCTGGAAACCTTATAGTCCTTTAATGCCTCTACCGTTTCATCCATTAAAACTCCTGATATGTCATCACCGGCGCCTATCTTTATCTCAGCCTCCTTGTTCCACCGCTTTTCTTTTGGAAGGAACAACGCCGCTCCAAGTCCGGCTGCCAAAAAAACGATCAGCGTTATGACGATTGCTCTCTGAATCTTCATGACTTATGCCACACACTGCTTTCCGGCCCTGCCTTTGATAATCTTGAAAAGAGAATACAGCGCATAGCATACAAGTATCCCGCTGCATAAATTCTGTATCCATCCTGGCATGACTACGATCATTTTATTCGCATAGGATATGGTATGCTGTGTCTGATCATAATTCAGCACCGGCGTAAATCCCGGCATCAGAAGCCTGTTGGTGATATAGCCGACAATGTTGGAAATAACCACCACCATCCCCAAATACATAAGCATGGCTCTCTTCCCAATCGTCTTGCTTATGGTAAGAAGTTCCGGAATGTTCGTTCCTGCTCCGGCCATCAGAAATGTGATGGCCACTCCTGGCGCCGCTCCGCTTGCCACCAATGCGGCAATAAACGGAATATGTCCGACCGCGCACACATACATCAGCGCCGCTACCACCGTAATTCCAAATAAAGATACGAAACCGGGATTCCCCAGATAATCTTGAATAAAAGACTGCGGCACGATATTAAACAGCACGCCTGCAATCAGCATACCCGTCACGGTATACTTGCTGATGGTCACGCTGAGTTCCGTCAAAGACCAGCGAAGCCCTGATTTTATCTTCTCCCAGAACCCCGGCTCCTCGAATTCCAGCTGTATCATAGGCTCGCTTCCATCCTCCTCATCGGTATCGATCTGAAGCGATGCCTCTTCTTTCTGCCTTTTCATTCCTATATGTAATTCCTCTTTCGCAAATCTATTTGCTACAATTCCGATAATCATCGGCGCTACAAATCCGGTAATCAGATATATGATAGCCACTTCCTTGCCCAAAAGGCCAAAGGCAAGCAGAAGGGCAATCGGATTGATCATCGGCGTGCTCGTCATAAATGCAAGCGTAGGTCCCAGATACGCGCCGCTATAATACATGCTGATTCCAAGCGGAATCGTACCACAGCTGCAGATCGGTATAAACATTCCTGATATCGTGGTCCAAAAAACGCCGCTTACCCTCGATGACCCAATAGCCGTTTTCTGCACCTTCTCAGGCTTCAAAAATTCATGCAGCACTCCTGCAACGATAAAACTAAATATCATCCACCCCGATGAACTGTTCAGCATATTCCATGAAGAATTCAGAATCCTGAGTATAAAATTTCCAAAATCCACTAGCATGACTTCAGTGCCTCCTTAAAAGCATCGCGCACCGCCGGCTTTGTAAGTTTTGTGACGGCTTTCTTTTCATTGATCACCAGCATGCTCTTCGTAACTACCCCATATTTCGGAATATAGTCAAAGTCTTTTCCTGCACGGTAAATCTTTACATGCACCTTGCCCTCATATTCCTTCTCCAGAACTTGAACCAAGTCCCCAAACACCTCGCATCATGCACATGCGCTGATATATTCAATACATGGTTTTTCCATTTTCCCACCCTTTTCTAATAATAAATATTTGTACAAGCACCCTCATTATATCTGTTGATCTGCTTTTTTTGTTTCTTTATTAAAAATCCTAATATTAACAAATATTAATATTTTATTCC
>OCAV01000939.1_pt1 | contig 21660 bp, 17 predicted proteins | sample 1538331 | NCBI WGS metagenome assembly OCAV01 (sample SAMEA2580297, study PRJEB22360) | human gut metagenome | biome: human gut; feature: human-associated habitat; material: faeces | place: Denmark | collected 2008/2010
GCAAAACCCTCATCCACCAGTTCAAATCTGGTCGTCACCTCCAAAAGATTCCCGGAAGCTGAAGCTTCCGGGATTTTTTTGTTTTGCGTTGTTCCCTATCAGCCTCCTCGCCCTCTCCGTCACCTACGGTGACAGACTCCCCCTTTTGTCACCTGCGGTGACATCTTCCCCCGGAGCGGGGGAAGTCTTTCCTCAAAGGGAGAGCCTCTGGCGAAACCGGTCACTTTGCAGTTAAGCCGAAAAGTCTGCCGCAGTGCCGCACTTTCGCAGAAAGCGGCACTGCAAATGCCGTCTACCTTTACGCCCCCTCCAGTGAAAATGCAATGCCGGAGCATCCGCGGAAGCTCCGGCATTGCTCTCTTAAAAATTATTCTTCCGCTGAATACGGCCGGAGCAAGGCGTAGGCCATTCCAGATCGTCCCCCCTCAGAACTTCAGCCGCATCTGGTACCACACCACGCCCCCGTGGGTGGAGCCGGAAACGCCCTCGTTCACAAAGCCGAACTTTGCATAGTAGTGCACCAGGGCCTCCTTGCAGGTCAGTACCAGCCCCTTCCGGCCTTGGGCCCGGGCGTCGGCAATGGCCTGCTGCAGCAGCTGCCCGGCGTACCCCTGTCTGCGGCAGGCCGGGATGGTGTTTACCCCAAAGATCATCTGCCAGGCACCATTCTCCCGGTGGAGGGAGGCATCGGCGTACATCTCATCGGTCAGGTCCGGCCAGTCGGTGCAAAAGCCGTCCACAAAGGCCAGCAGCCTTTCCCCCTCCCACAGCAGCCAAAAATGATCGCCGTACTGCTGCAGCCGCCCGGCAAACTCCTCTGCCGTAGCCGCCTCTGCCGCCGGGAAGCAGGCCGCCTCCACCGCTGCAATGGCCTCCAAGTCCTTTAAGGTCCCCTTACGGATCTCCATAAATATTCTCTCCTCTTTTTCTTCCGAGTGTACCACAGTTCCTGCCCAAAGGCAAAGGTCCTGCCGGTTTTTCCTTTTTGGGCCATTTGCATCCGCTGCCGCTCCGTGTTACAATGGCTATATTGCATCCAGGAAAGGAGCTGATGCCTGTGCCCGCCGAAAACCATACCACCCTCACCCCGGATACGCCGGTGCGCTACCTGAAGGGCGTTGGCCCCAAGACCGCTGAGCGGTTCGAGAAGCTGGGCATCGTGACGCTGGCCGACCTGCTGTGCCACTACCCGCGCAGATATATCGACTTCACCAAACCCTATTCCATCGCCGAAGCGCCCACCGATGTGGAGTGCGTCGTCAGGGCCGAGGTGTTCGCCAAACCCGGCGGGCGTATCCTGCCGGGCGGGCGGCGGATGGAGCGCATCACTGCCGGGGACGATGTGTCCAGTCTGGAGATCACATGGTTCAATAATCCGTATGCCGCCCAGAAGCTGCAGCTGGGGCAGGAATACTATTTTCAAGGCATCGTTACCGGCGGGATGCTGCGCCGCCAGATGGTCAACCCGCAGGTGCGCACCGCCGAGCAGATCAAGGCTTCTCCCTTTGAAGCGGTCTACCCTCAGACCGAGGGCCTGACCAGCAATGCCATTGCCAAGTGCGTGCGGCAGCTGCTGCCCCATGCAGAGCTTCTGCCCGACCCTCTTCCGCCGGAAATGCTGGCAAAATACCGTCTGCTCTCCAAGGCAGATGCCGTGCGGGCCATCCACTGCCCTGCCACCGAAGAGCAGGCCTATGCAGCCCGGCGGCGGCTGATCTATGAAGAACTTCTGGTTTTGCAGCTGGGCATTGGCCGGATGAAAAACCGGGGTGCCGCTGCCACCGGTGCGCCCATGCAGCTTGCCGACCCGTCCCTGTTCTGGGCCAGCCTGCCCTTTTCCCCCACCGGAGCCCAGCGCCGGGCCGTGAGCGAGATTCTGGCCGACATGGCGGGCGAGACTTCCATGAACCGCCTTTTGCAGGGCGACGTGGGCAGCGGCAAAACGCTGGTGGCGGCTGCCGCCATCTGGGCCTGCATCCGAGCGGGGTATCAGGCCGCGCTGCTGGCCCCGACAGAAATTCTGGCCACCCAGCACGCCGAAGGCCTGAACCGGATGCTTGCCCCCTTCGGGATGCGGGTGGCCCTGCTGACCGGCGGCATGAAGGCCGCTGCACGCCGCACCACCCTTGCCGCCATCCGGAACGACGAAGCCGACCTTGTGGTGGGCACCCACGCCATCCTCAGCGAAGGCGTAGAGTTTGCCCGGCTTGGTCTTGCCGTGATCGACGAGCAGCACCGCTTTGGGGTACGGCAGCGCGGAATGCTGGCCGAAAAGGCCGCGAATCCGCACCTGCTGGTGATGAGCGCAACGCCCATTCCCCGCACGCTGGGCCTGCTCATCTACGGCGATTTGGACATCTCCATTCTGGACGAGCTGCCGCCGGGCCGCACACCGGTCAAGACCCGCTGCATCACCGGCAAAAAGCGGCGCGACCTCTACCATTTTCTCGATCAGGAGATCGGGCGCGGGCGGCAGGTGTATCTGGTATGCCCGGCCATCGAGGACACACCGGATGGCGGGCTGAACGCCGTCAAGAGCTACTACGAGGACATTGCCAAGGCCCTGCTGCCGGACCGCCGGGTAGGCCTGATGCACGGCAAGCTCAAACCCAAGGAGAAAGCTGCCGTGATGGAGGACTTCAAAGCCGGACGGCTGGACGCACTGGTGTCCACCACCGTCATTGAGGTGGGTGTGGATGTGCCCAATGCCAGCGTAATGGTGATCGAAAACGCAGAGCGCTACGGTCTGAGCGCCCTGCATCAGCTGCGCGGCCGCGTGGGACGCGGTGCAGCGGAGAGCTGGTGCTTTCTTGTCAGCGACAACCAAAGCGAAAACGTACAAAAGCGGCTGAAATTTTTGTGCAGCACCACGGACGGCTTTGCGGTGGCGCAGTACGATCTGGAGACCCGCGGCCCCGGCGACTTTTTCGGCAGCCGCCAGCACGGCCTGCCCACCCTGCAGATCGCCGACCTGATGAACGACACCCGCACCCTGCACGCTGCGCAGGCGGAAGCCGTTGCCATGCTGGCCGACGACCCGCTGCTGGAAGCGCCGGAGCACGCACTGCTGGAACAGCAGGTGCAGCAGATGTTCGAGAAAGCCGGAGCCATGAACTGATCCGGAGATTTTTTGCGCACAAGCAACAGCAAATGCAAAAGCCGCTGCACGGCTGGTGCAGCGGCCCCTGTTATCGAACGGAACGCTTTGCGTGCCGTTCGCCCATGCTTATCACATCGCAGAACACGCAGCGGCTTTTGGTGGAAAGCTGGGTATCCTTATGGTAGCAGCCAAAAAACCACTTGTCGTAGGTCAGCTTCAACAAAATTTTATCCAGAAAGCTGTGCAGCTGGTTGGTCTCGCCGCTGGCAAGGGCGGTAAAATCCAAAAATCTGCTTGGCGCATCGTGGGTCAGCACATAATCCACTTTGTAATCGCACGCTGCAAGGTTCTCCTCACAAAAGGCGTATTCCTCCTCCGAAGGCATTTCTTCCCTCCACCAGTTCACGCCGGGTTCCCGATCCTCCACATCCTGACTTTCCGCACCGCCAAAGCACAGGTATTTTTTATTCTCCAATTCCAGCACGCTGCCGCGGCACACATGGTACACATTGCCGCCCAGTGCCTGCACCTTGCCGCCAAAGCGTTCCTCGGTGGGATACTGCTTTAAAAGGTCGTAGTTTTCGTGGCTGCCGTCCAGAAACAGCAGGGTATACGGGCGCTTGCGCAGCCAATCCAGCTTTTTCTGTTCCTCCTTGCTGCCGTCCCACACAAAGCCAAAGTCGCCCAGTACCACCACGGTATCCCGTTTGCCCAGCCAGCGCAGCTTGCCGTGCTTGAAGCGGTCGATGTCGCCGTGGGTGTCCCCTGTCAGATATACCATTCCTGTCCTCCCTGACCGGATGTGAAATCGGCACAATAAGCCTTGTCACACCCCGCCAAACCTGTTATTATAAAGAATACAGTCTTCCGCTGTGATCTCGTTCTTATCCGGCGCACTGCACCTGTGCCGTGCTGCCTGTTGTTTTATATTATCGCTTTTTAAAGGAATTGTCCACATGAAACGTATTTTTGCGCTGGTTTTGTCGTTCGCTGTCCTGTTCAGCTGCCTTGTGCTGCCCGCTGGGGCTATGTTCGACCCCACCCCGGTCTATCAGGTGCAGGCACAGAGTGCCTATATCGTCAACACCGATACCAATATCATCGTCTATGATAAGGACAGCACAAAGCAGGTATCCGCCGGTGGTCTGACAAAGTACATGACCATTGCCCTGCTGCTGACCAACTATGCCGACCATCTGGACGACACCTTCCAGATGCCCTTTGCCATCTCGGATTACGTTTATAACACCAACAACGCCGATATGCGCTCCAACGAGACCTTTACCTACCGCGAAGCCATGTACGCCATGCTGACCCGCAACGCCAACGAAGCCGCCATGGGCCTTGCCTATGCCCTTTCCGGCGGCGACCTCGCGGGCTGGGTGAGCCAGATGAACACCCTGTCCCAGCGCATCGGCACCACCGGCAGCACATGGACGGATGCCTGCGGCATCGACAGCGGCAACGTGACCTGTGCCGTGGATATGTACCTGATCCTGCGCTATCTGATGAGCTTTGATGCCTTTGTGGAGGTTTCCGGTGCGCCCAGCTTTACCATGCCCGCCAAAGAAAAACACCGTTCTTCGTCTGTTCTGGTCAGCCAGAACGCCGCGCTGAGCAAATCCAGCGGCGGCAAATACTACCGCAGCGCCATGCAGGGCGGCATGTGCGATGTGACCGCATTCAAAAGCGACAGTGGCAATCAGAGCTATGTTTCATGGGCCAATAAGGATGGTGCCACCTATATTTTCTGCGTGATGCAAAGCCCGGACACCTGCGACGATTTCGGCTACGCCAACCGTCGCCCGGCCCTGTGCGAGACCGTGAAGCTGATGGACTGGGTGTTCGACAGCTTTTCCATTCAGGCCGCGCTGGACACCGACCTTACGCTGGCCGAGATCCCGGTGAAGTATTCCTCCGATACCAGCTCCCTGCAGCTGTATCCCGCCGACAGCATGATGACCCTGCTGCCTTCCACCGGCGACGGCAGCGTGACCCAGAAATATTTCCACCTGCCGGATTCCGTGTGTGCCCCTGTCCAGCAGGGCGATGTGGTGGGTACCGTGGAGCTAAAGCTTGCCGGTGAGACCATTGGCGTGGTGGACCTGATCGCCGGGCAGGATGTCAGCCGCAACCCGCTGCTGTTCACTGTGGCGCGTTTTCAGGAATTCTTAGGCAGTCTGTATCTCAAAGTTGTAATAACACTGAGTATTATTTTCATCATCATCTACTTTGCGTGGGTCCTTTTGAACAACTGGAACCGCCGCAAGCCCACCAGAAAGATCCGCCGCCGCTGAGTTTTACACCGTTCGGCCGCATTTTGTGGAAAAGTGATGCAAAAAGCCCCGTCAGCCTTTTCAGGATGACGGGGCTTTTGGTTGCGCCAGCAGGAGTCGAACCTACGATGGGGGAGTCAAAGTCCCCTGCCTTACCGCTTGGCGATGGCGCATCGTGCAAGATATTATACCATATTCTTTGTTTTTCCACAAGGGGAAGGTTCCACTTTTCCGCTTTTGCGGCGGCTCTGTGCCGCCTTTTGCAGCCTGCAATTTGTGAAAAGCCAATTTTTTTCATCATAACAACAAAATACGCCCATTTTGTTGCGCTTTTGTTACACTGCATGTGGTAAATATAGGATTGAATAAACCTCCTCTTCCCGGCTTTTTCGTCTACTGCCTCATGGCGGGGACATCGAGGTCTGTTCTGGTGTTTCCGTTCCCGGCAGGCACCACATCCCAATTTGTCAGGAAAGCGAGGAGTCATATGAAAAAGATCTTGAAAATGCTGGTCCTCGGTCTGCTCAGCGCTGCACTGCTCTGCTGTGCACTGCCCTCTGCCTTTGCCGCAGAAGACAAGGATTCGCAGGTCTACACCATTGGTCTGGATGCCATGGGCGGCAGCAGCTCCGCTGTGGCAGTCACCACCAATCTGAGCGGCAAACTCAGTGCCCTGCCCGCGCAGCCTACGCTGGAAGGCTACACCTTTGACGGCTGGTATACCGAGCCGGTGGGCGGCACAAAAATCAGCACCTCTACGGTGTTTACCGGTGATACCACTGTGTACGCACACTGGACCGTGAAAAATGCCACCACTTCCACCAGCACATCCACGCCCGCTCAGCCGGAACAGACCGCGCAGGAATACGATGACGGCCCGATTTTGAGCGTTCTGACGGTAGCCGGTGCTCTGATCACCACGCTGGCCGTGGCTGCCTTTATTTAAGTCTTTCCACACACTGTATCAATTTTATCAATAGAAAGGAAAATCTCCATGTCTACTATGAAACTGCCCGCAAACTATGCCTCCATCAGCGAAGAGGAAATGGTCTATCTGGACGGTGGTGCCCGCGACGCTTACAACAGCTTCCTGAATGTCGGTAAGGTGTTCAACGCCATTGCCCGCATCTTCTCCGGTGCAAGCTCCATCATCAACAATGTCAACGTGATCTACCAGTCCTTCCTGACTCTGGGCGATCTGCTGAAGAGCTTCTGATCCGGCTTCTATTTTCATCTGTTTTTCAAGAACTGTCTCCGTTGTGGGGACAGTTCTTTTTGTTTTTAACGCATTTTAATCGTTTACATCAAAAGAAACAATTTTTCTTTGGCTTTGGCAAAAAAATGCACGGAAAAGGCATTCTTGTTACGCTTTTGTTACGCATACTGTGCTAACATATAAGGTGGAAGGTCATTCATCAAACTGGCGCTTTCACGCCGAAAACTGATATATCAAATGTGGTTTTGTGGTGCGAAAATTTTCGTATTTGTCGAAAGTTTTCGTTCGCCCAATCCGACCACTTTTTGCGGGAGAAATCGATCATTATGCCAGACCGTGAACTGCGGCACATGCGCCGCACCGAATTAGTCGAGATCATTCTGGCGCTCAAGCAGAGCGAGGACCAGCTCCGGGCAGAAAACGCTGCCCTGTCTGCCCAGCTGCAGGAACGGCAGATCCATATTGAAAACGCAGGTTCCATTGCGCAGGCTGCACTGGAACTGAACAAGGTGTTTGAAGCGGCGCAGGCTGCGGCTGATGAATACGTTGCATCGGTGCTCGCAGCAAACAAAAACACCGATGCCGCTGCCAGCGCTCTGCGCGCTCAGGCGGAAGCCGAAGCCCAGCAGATCCTTGCACAGGCACAGACCGAGGCTGCGAACCTGAAGGCCCGTACCCAGCAGCAGTGCGACGCGGAAACGGAAGCCGTCGCACGCAAGCGCGCCCAGACCGAAGCGGACTGCAAGGCAATGCTTGCCCGGACGCAGCAGGAGATCCAGCAGCGCCGGGCCGCTTTTGACCGCCGGGCCAGCGAACTGCTGGACGGCTATCACAGCACGGAATTCCTGCCGGAGGAGCGTGCCAAATGAAAGAGCAAAAGATCAGGTTCACGCCCATTCCATCCACAGCAGAGGTGGAAGCAGAGCGCGAACGTCTGGCCTACCGCAGCCGTTATATGCGGGTGCTGCGCAGCACGGTCTACACGCTGCTGGTGGTCGCGGCCATTGCCGTGCTGCTGGCCACTCTGTTTCTGCCGGTGCTGCAGGTCTCCGGCGACAGCATGAACCCCACTCTGCAGGACCGGGACATCATTCTGCTGGTCAAGGGCAGCGACATGAAGACCGGCGACCTTTGCGGATTTTACTGGCAGAACAAGCTTCTGCTCAAGCGCATCATCGGCCTGCCCGGTGATGTGATCGAACTGGACGAGGACGGTGTGGTCACTGTGAACGGCCAGACGCTGGATGAGCCCTATGTAGATGAACTTGCTCTGGGCGAATGCGACATCAAATTTCCCTATCAGGTGCCGGAAAACCGGTATTTCGTACTGGGTGACCATCGGGCCACCTCCATTGACAGCCGCAGCAGTGTGATCGGCTGTGTGGAAAAAAGTCAGATCGTAGGCAAGGTTTTTTTGCGGGTATGGCCCTTGTCCAGCTTCTCGTTGATCCACTAAGGAGGTTTAGGAATCATGCGGGATATTGTGAAAGAATATCAGAAAAAGTTCCGTCGGAACCACCAGCGCGCCAGACGCTATACTGCGCTGTTGCTGGCACTGGCGCTTACCACCAGCCTGTTCGTGAACTGGCAGCTGCACGGCGTGGGCATTGCCAAAACGGCCGAATATCTGTGCGGCGAGTTGGAGCACGAGCACACCGCTGCCTGCTATGAAAAGCAGCTGGTGTGCGGCTATGAGGAAGGCGAACCGGAGGACTGGAACGCCACCATGACGGACGACGGCACGTCTTTTGATGATACATTCGGCATGGATGCGGATGATCCCGGCATTGCAGCCTATTCCGCAGAGCCGGAGTACATCTTTGTGCCCCATGAGCACACCGACGACTGCTACCAGGAAGTGCAGGAGCTGACCTGCCTGGAAGAAGAGCACACCCACGACGACAGCTGTTTTGATGAGGATGGTGTCACCTTCATCTGCGATAAATTCGAGCACACCCACGACGACAGCTGCTACACCACCACCTATGAGCTGGTGTGCGGTCTGGAAGAGGGCGAGCTTGTAGAAGAAGTGAACCCCGATTATGACCCGGTGGCCCTGTTTGAGGAGCCGGTGGCCGCAAAGCCCGTGGTGGTCGATCCTGTGACCGAGACCCCGGTGCACCACCACACCGATGCCTGCTACGAGGAAGTGCTGGTCTGCGGCCTGCCGGAGCATCACCACACGGTGAACTGCCTGTCCGACCCGCTGGACGGCACGCAGGACGAGGACGAATGGCTGGCACAGACCGGCACCACGCTGAGCGGCAACTGGGCCGACGACCTGCTGGCCGTAGCCGAGAGCCAGCTGGGCTATGAGCAGAGCGAGCGCAACTTCCAGCTGGACGATGCCGACGGCGAGACCGTGCGCCACTACACCCGCTACGGCAACGACTACGGCAACGACTACGGCCCATGGGACGTGATGTTCCTTTCCTACTGCCTGAAATATGCCGATATCCCCCAGAGCGCTATCCCGCAGGTTTCCAGCGTGCTGTCTTTGCACAGCCAGTTGCGCAGCGCGCTGTACAACGAAGAGACCGGCAGCGGCTATGCCATGGATTTTGACGGTGATCTGCCGTCTGATGCCGCAATGCCCGGTGATATCGTCATTTACAATGGCACCGTGACCAAGGCTGTGGCCGCGGAAAGCCAGCCGTTGCAGGTGCAGGATGATTCCGCCGATGCCGACATTGCCCTGCTCTCCATGGATGCTGCGGCCACCACCGACACCGCGCCCCACATTGAGGAATATACCGTGGATGCCAGCACCGTTGGCATCGTGAGCGATGTGGACAAAGATTTCGGCACCCTGACCGTGATCTCCGGCGATGTGGATGGCAAGGTGGCTAAAGTCACGCTGAATGCTTCGCAGGTGACAACGCTGGTGTCTGTGGCAAATGCGCAGCAGGCCGATTACGGCGTTGCTACGCCGGATTTCAAAGTCGAAGATGACGCAGATGCCATTACCACCATCAAAGGTCTGGATGCACTGGATTACCTCACTGCTCTGGAGGTGCAGCGCAAGAATGGCACTGAATACGAGGATACCAACGTCACCACCATTTCGGAGCTTCTGCACAGCAGCCTGACCGTCACAGATATCCCGGTCAAAGAGATCCAGGACAACGACTACTATGTCCATGTTAAGCTGCCCAAGAGCTTTGATGTGCTGAACGATGAGCTTATCTCCGGCAAACTGGAAGATACCGGCAATTATGTCACCTGCGGCAGCTACCGGCTGCTCAAGGGGAATGACGGCTGCTGGTACGCCGTGCTGCGGTACGACCAAAACTATATCCGGCAGAAAGAGGAGGCAGCCGCAGGCGCGGATCCTTCCGATGCCAAGGTCACCAGCAACGTTGCCTTCAATTTCCAGTGGAACCAGAGCGAGGTCACCAGCAGCGGCTTTAATCAGATCGAGGTCAAAGAAAATTACACCCTTGATATCACCATCAACCCGGATGAAACCCCCGATGAGGATAAAAAAGACGATAAGAACTATGACCTTAACCAGAGCGTGAAGGGCCCGCGCCACGATGGCAGCGATGCCTACTTGGATTACACTGTTACGCTTGTGGTCCAGAACGAACAGGCCGGCCCGCTGACGCTTGCGGACAGCATGACCCTGCCCACCGGCGTAACCGCCGAATATGTCGAAGACTCGCTCCAGCTCAGCATGGAAAACGGCAATACAACGCTCCGCATCACTTGGGAAGATGATAATGGTGAGCGCAAGATCACCTTGGGTTCTGCCGGTTCCCCCATTGCCGCAGGCACCTATTCTATCCGCTACACCGTCAAGCTGAAGGACGTTGGCGAAACGGCTGTTGACGGTGAAGTAATCAATAACATCAGGATTCTGGATACGCCCATCAGCGATGATGCCGAAGAGTCGGTAAAAACCGACAGCCTTGTGATCACCAGTCAGGCCGATCCGTCCGACTACGAACTTCCCTCTACCGGCGGGGCCGGTACCAAACTGTATACAGCAGGTGGCGGCGCGCTGATGCTTGCCGCTCTGGTGTGCGGGGTTTGCAAAAAGCGCAGACGCGAAAGGGGGGCACGTTAAAAAGCCTGCATCCTTCCTGACACGGCGGCAAAATTGATTCTGCGCCGGAAGCAGACCCTGAAAATAGGAATCAGAAAAACTTGAAAGGAGATTTTCGCAAATCATGATGAAGAAAGCAATCAAAAAGCTGCTGGCCGCACTGCTGGCAGTTGCCATGCTGTGCGCCATGGCGATCCCGGCGTTTGCAGGCACTGAGGGGGACATCACCACATGGCACTCTTTCAGCGCTTTCCAGATCTTCAAGGGTGATGTTGAGGGTAATGATATTAAAGACTTTAAGATTTCCAACGTTACGTGGGGCAGCAACATCGCTGATAATCCTGCCGCTTTTCTGGACCAATTGAAAGCAGATTCTACCCTTGGCACTCAGTTTCAGTTTATCGACGCTACCGACGCTAACACTGCTCAGAAGGTTCTTGAGGTTATCAGCAAATGGGACGATTCCGATGCTAACAGCATCGCTTTTGCGCGCGTTGTATGCCACTATCTCTACCCGGATGCCAATGCAACCCCGGAACCCGCCGTTAAAGGTGGTGGTGGTAGCGATCACATCCATTTTGACGAGGCAGGTTATTATCTGGTCGTTGATACTACCCCATTTAATCCTGGCGATTTCGATCATGCCTACAATTCCTTCCTGCTGATGGTTACCCACGCAAACTGGAACGTTCCAATTACGCCTAAGGCCGAAAAGCCCTCTGTTAAGAAGGAGGTTTTCGACAATTTCGACAATCAGGATGGCACCAGCACAGGAGATTTTGGTTCCAGCGCTGACCATGCGATCAATGAAAAGTTCCAGTTCAAGCTGACCGCTACCTTGCCCGCAAGCACCGACCATGCTTACGATTACTATGATAAGTACACTGTTTGCTTCAAAGATACTCTGTCCGAGGGCATTACTTATGACGGACCCGATAGTGTAGTCATTAAATCCAATAACAACACCCATGATACCACCATCGATCCTTCGAAGTATACCATTGATACTAAAAATCTTGAAAATCAAAACTATTTTGAGGTAAACATTCATGATGTTAAGGCCTGTGCCAAAGACGCAGGGTTTGATTTGAATGACGGCGCTACTATTACGGTCACCTATACTGCACACCTGAACGACAAAGCCTATGTCAATACTAGAAGTGGCTCTACCGAAAACAAAAACAGCGTACAGCTCCAGTACTCTAATAACCCCAGACCCGGCGAATACTGGGGCACCACTCCTAAAAGCGAAGTCTATGTGTACACCTACCAGCTGAACAACACCAAGCGTGCAGAGAAGGAAGACGGTACTCCGCTGCCGGGCGCCGGCTTCCGTCTGTACAGCAATGAAGCTTGCCATGATGAAGATGAGATCAAGCTCAAAATGAATGATGACGGCACTTACTCTCGCGACTTTAGCACTGAGGGTAAAGGCGTTGAGATGATCTCTGGCCAAGATGGTCAGTTCAATGTCAAGGGTCTGGACGCTGGCACCTACTACCTGAAGGAGACCACCCCTCCTTCCGGTTACAGTGCCTGTGCCAATAAAGAAATCGTCATTTCTGCAACGCACAACGGAAATCATGTTGAGCTTGATAGCTCCAAACTGTCCACCACCATCATCAACAAAAAAGACGGCGGCATTACCCTGCCCTCCACCGGCGGCATCGGCACTACCATCTTCTATGTGGTCGGCGGCGGCCTGATGGTTGCGGCCATCGTTCTGCTGGTCACCAAGAAGCGCATGGAGAACAAGTAAGCTTCATTTCCCCCAAGAACCCGGAGCAAAGGGGCCGCAAGGCCCCCGCTCCTATCCTTATAACATTAGGGAGTAGCCCATGAAAAAGAACAAAAGCACCATCATCCTGATCCTCGTCTTTTTCGTGGGTCTATCCGTGATGTTATACCCCACCCTCAGCGATTACGTCAACCAGCTGCATCAGTCCCGTGCTGTGGCCACCTATGCCGAGGATGTGGACAATCTGACCGATGCCGACTACAGCGCCTATTTCGAGGCGGCAGATGCGTTCAATGCACAGATCGCCGCCGACCCGGATGCGTTGTATTTCCCGCAGCGCTTTCCCACCTACGAAAGCACGCTGGATGTGACCGGCACCGGCATTATGGGCTACATCACCATTGAAAAGATCGGTGTGGAGCTGCCCATCTACCACGGCACCAGCGATGGCGTGCTGCAGATCGCCGCAGGCCACTTGGAGGGCACCAGCCTGCCGGTGGGCGGCGGCAGCACCCACGCGGTCATTTCGGCCCACCGGGGCCTGCCCAGCGCCAAGCTGTTCACCAATCTGGACCAGCTGGAAGTAGGCGACACCTTCACCATCACGGTGCTGGACCGGGTGCTGACCTACGAGGTGGACCAGATCTCCATTGTACTGCCCACCGAGACCGACAACCTCAAGGTGGTGGACGGCAAGGATTACGTCACCCTGATGACCTGCACCCCCTACGGCATCAACTCCCACCGCCTTCTGGTGCGGGGACGGCGCATCGAAACGCCGGACAAGCTCAAGCACATCCGTGTAACAGCCGATGCCATCAAGATCGAACCGATCATCACAGCTCCCATCATGGCACTGCCCCTGCTGCTGGTGCTGCTGCTCTGGCTGCTGTTCTCCAACCGCAAACACAAATCTACAAGAGGTGAAAAACATGAAACGCACTGATCTCAAAAAGCACGCTGCGGCCCTGCTTTTGGTGCTGTGCCTTCTGGTAACAAGTGCGCTGCCTGCCCTTGCCACCAGCGCAAACATCAAGCTGGTGGACAGCAGCGGCAATCCCACTACCGGCACCATCCGCGTTACGCTGTACGACAGCGCCAACGATAAGGCGCTGAGCGGCGGCAAGCTCACTTTGTACCGTGTGGCCGAGGTAAAGCGCCAAAACGGCAACCTGAGCTACGAATACTGCGGCGATTTCTACGGCTGCGGCATTGCGCTGGGTGATTTGACCGACAGCACCCTTGCGGCCCAGCTGCAGGAGTATCTGCCCCAAAGCGCCGAGGGCACCACAAAGACCATTGATACGGACGGCAACGTGACCTTCCGTGGTCTGGAGCTGGGCCTGTATCTGATCGTGCAGACCGAGGCTTCCAAGGGCTATGAGCCGATCAATCCGTTCCTTGTCTCTCTGCCCATGGCGGAGGATGGCAAGTGGAATTATGCGGTGGATGCCAGCCCCAAGGTGGGTGCTTACACCCCCACCAAGCCGGACACGCCGCCTACGCCCCCTACCCCGCCTACGCCGCCGGATACGCCCGATCATCCTGATACGCCTACCCCGCCGGACAATCCCGTGGCCCCGGGCCATCCGGATCATCCGGTAGCACCCGGTAATCCAGACAGCCCCGTTCTGCCGGGCCACCCGGATAACCCGGTAATGAGCGGTCTGCCGCAGACCGGTCAGCTGAACTGGCCCGTGCCGGTGCTGGCTGTCAGCGGTGTGGTGCTGTTTGCATTCGGCTGGGCGCTGGATCGCAAATACCGCACAGTATAATTTTATTCTGATACAACAAAGAGGACCCGATGCAGATGCATCGGGTCCTCTTTTTCGATTTCTTTTATGCAGTCAGGGTTTACTTCTGCTGTGCCTGCTGCTCGGCGCGCTTGGCTTCCAGAGCCAGAATGGCGTCGCGGCGGCTCAGGTTGATGCGGCCCTGCTGGTCGATGTCGGTCACCTTGACCACGATGGCATCGCCCACGGCCACCACATCCTCCACGCGCTCCACACGCTTGGTGTCCAGCTTGGAGATGTGCACCAGACCTTCCTTGCCCGGTGCGATCTCAACGAAGGCACCAAAGTTCATCAGGCGGGTCACTTTGCCCTTGTAGATGGCACCGATCTCGGGGTCCTCCACAATGGTCTTGATGGTAAAGATGGCGCGCTTTGCGTCCTCCTGATCCACAGCAGAGACGAACACATGGCCGTCCTCCTGCACGTCGATCTTGCAGTTGCAGGTAGCGCAGATGTCCTGAATGACCTTGCCGCCCTTACCGATCACGTCCTTGATCTTATCGGTGGGGATCATCATGCTGAACATCTTGGGTGCGTAGCGGCTCAGCTCATGGCGGGGCTCTGCGATCACCGGCTTGATGATCTCGTCCAGAATATACAGGCGGCCCTTGCGGCACTTCTCAAAGGCCTCGGCAATGATGTCGTAGGTCAGGCCGTCGATCTTGATGTCCATCTGGATGGCAGTGATGCCCTTGCGGGTGCCGCCCACCTTGAAGTCCATATCGCCGTGGAAGTCCTCCACACCCTGAATGTCCAGCATGGTCATCCAGCGGTCGCCCTCGGTGATCAGACCACAGGAAATGCCGGCAACGGGTGCCTTGATGGGCACGCCTGCATCCATCAGGGCCAGCGTAGAGCCGCAGATGGATGCCTGAGAGGTGGAACCGTTGGAGGAGAGCACCTCAGACACGCAACGGATGGTGTAGGGGAACTCTTCCAGCGAGGGCAGCACGGGCACCAGAGCACGCTCTGCCAGTGCGCCATGGCCGATCTCGCGGCGGCCGGGGCTGCGCGGTGCGCGGGCCTCGCCCACAGAGTACGGCGGGAAGTTGTAGTGATGGATATAGCGCTTGGTCTGCTCGTCGGTCAGGTCGTCCATGAGCTGGTTGTCCTTGGTGCCGCCCAGAGTGCAGGTGGTGAGCACCTGCGTCTGGCCGCGGGTGAACATGCCGGAGCCGTGCACGCGGGGCAGGATGCCCACTTCGGCAGCCAGCGGGCGGATCTCGTTGATGCCGCGGCCGTCCACGCGCTTGCCCTCGTCCAGCAGCCAGCGGCGCACCACGAACTTCTGCATCTTGTAGCTGACCAGATCAAGGTCTGCAGCGGTCAGGTCGGGGTACTCCTCGGCGATCTTGTCCATGATGGGCAGCAGAGCGGCATCGCGCACATTCTTGTCGTCGGTGTCCATAGCGGCCTTGAAGTCGTCCAGATACTTGTTCTGGATGGCGTGGAACACGTCCATATCCAGACCCACCACCTGAAAATCGATCTTCGGCTTACCGCGCTCGGCCACGATCTTGTTGATGAACTCAATGGTCTTTTTGATCTCCACGTGAGCGGCCTTGATGGCGTTCAGCATGGTGTCCTCGTCCACCTCGTTGGCACCGGCCTCGATCATCACGATCTTATCCATGGTGGCGGCAACGGTCAGGGCAAGGTCGCTCACCTTGCGCTGTTCCTGCGTGGGGTTCAGCACGATCTCGCCGTCCACCAGGCCCACCTGCACGCCGCCGATGGGGCCGTTCCACGGAATGTCGGACACGGCAGTGACCAGAGAAGCACCGATCATACCGGCGATCTCAGGGCTGCAGTCGGGGTCCAGACTCATGACGGTCATGGTGATGCACACGTCGTTGCGCATTTCCTTGGGGAACAGCGGGCGCATGGGGCGGTCCACCACGCGGCTGGTCAGGATGGCGCGCTCACCGGGGCGGCCCTCACGGCGCATAAAGCTGCCGGGGATGCGGCCTGCGGCGTAGAGCTTTTCCTCATACTCGACGTTCAGCGGGAAGAAATCCACGCCTTCGCGGGGTTTGGGGCTCATGACCACATTGCACAGCACGCAGGTCTCACCGTAGCGGATCAGTGCACTGGCGTTGGACAGACCGCACATTTTGCCCATTTCTACCTTGAACGGGCGGCCTGCCAGCATGGTCTCGTAGACCTTGTAGTTCTCAAAGGTCTCTCTGCGGGAACCAAATTCAATTGCCATTGTTTTTGCCTCCTTGTTTTTCCGGATTTTTCTATCCAAAAAGGCCGTGGCGCGCGCATCATAGCAATAAATCCAGCGTCCGTACCCGGGGCACAGGCGTTCGATTTACTGCTGCAATACGCTGCCGCCGCCATTTTGTACATAAAAGCAAAAGGCAGGCACCTTTGCGGTACCTGCCCTCTGTTTAAATTACTTACGCAGACCCAGAGTTGCGATCAGAGCACGGTAACGCTCGATGTCCTTCTTCTGGAGATAAGCCAGCAGATTGCGGCGGCGGCCAACCATCTTCATCAGGCCGCGGCGGCTGTGGTGATCGTTCGGGTTCTTCTTCAGGTGCTCGTTCAGCTCGTTGATGTGAGCGGTCAGCAGAGCAACCTGCACTTCGGGAGAGCCAGTGTCCTTCTCGGTCAGAGCGACTTTGGCCATAACTTCCTGCTTGTTCATAGTTACATACCTCTTTATAAAATTTTATGTGCCAATGGAACAGCGGCGGGAAACGGCATTCCCAAAAAGCGGGCATACTCCCAACCCCGTACCACGGTAACAGATACAGTATACCAGAACCCTGTGCAAAATGCAAGGATATTTTTTGCATCCTGCCTTTATTTTTTTACGTACTGGTGCCAGTACAGCTGTACCTCCGGCAGCTTCTTTTTGCGCAGCAGAACTGCGGTGGGGATCAGATACAGCAGCACCGAAAGCAGCATGGATGCATCGTAGCCGCTCACCGCATCGGCCACGGTAGTGGTGCCGTACAGCCCACCGATGAGCATGGACGAAATATCCATGGCACCATGCAGGAATACCGTCACCCACAAATTGCCGGTGCGGAAGTAGATCGCCGCAAAAAGAGTGCCCAGCGATGCTGCAAACACGCACTGCATCAGCACACCGAAGGGTGCCGAACTGAGGATATTGGTCAGGTGCGCCGCACCAAACAGCACACCGGACAAAAGGCAGGCCTTCCACACACCGGCGCGGCTGGTGCCAAAGTGCTCCAGCAGGGTCTGGGCAATGACACCGCGGAAGATGAATTCCTCGGCCACACCCACCATGGCCATGCTGACAAAGAAGGTGCAGATGCGTGCCGCAGGCTGCAGCACGCCGTTCTCCGGCCGGCCCAGCACCAGCGACCCAAAGGCATTGTAGCCAATGAACACCAGCGGGTACATGCCCACCAGCAGGCCATTGAAAAAGCCGCTGCCGCGGCGGCGCAGCAGCCCAGCACGGTCTGTCCGTACCAGAAACAGCACTGCCACCATGGCCCCCACCAGCTCCTGCAGAGTGCTGTAGAGGTATGTATCAATGGACGCAAAATCCGTCCGAAAAAGAACCAATGCAATGGTAAAGGCAAGATCTGTTACGAACAGGCTTGCCAGAAAGACCACTTCTGCCAGAACGCAGAATAAGACTGGGTGCGCTTTGCGCAGTCGTTTGAGCATGGGATACCCTCCTGAATCGTTGATGGTACTATTCTAGCACACTTTACCTTAAAACGATATAGCACGCGCAAAAAAGGCAGTTTTCCCTTCTGCTGTGCCGCAAAGCGTTCACTTTTTCAAAACAAAGATCTGTTCAAACTCCTGCGTTGCCAGCAGCGAAACATCCTCATAGCCACCCTGTCGGGCAACGTTCCACGCAGTTTCCATGTTCTGGGCCGTGATCTGCTCCACCTGTTCCGCCGTCACGAACTGCCACAGCCCCCGGCCTCCAATGAACAGCACCAGCGTATCATTTTCGCCGGTGTTATACTGAACCAGCAGCTCACTGGAATCGTCCGGCACCACACAGACCTCCTGAAATTTGAGAAGCTCCTGCACGCCGGAAGTGAAACTGCCAAGGTCCCCGGTAATATCCACGCAGGCGGCCTGACTGTATTGTTCCAGTTCTTTGTCTATCTTATAAGTACCGCTGTACATGCGCTCCGGCTCGATCACAAATGCAAGCACGACCATTGCAAGGCACACGATCTGCAGAATGCGCTTTCTGGTGCCTGCACGCAGCGTATCCAGAATGGAGAAAAGGCCGCAGCCACAAAACAGCGCTTCCAGCGGTTGCAGATGGTACACATACCGCAGCGACTTATACGGCGAGATCACCGCGATAACCAGAAATGCAGCAAGCGCCGGGACCGCAATCAGCTTCACATCCCCGGGGATCAGCGTAGTGCCGCGCAACTTGCCCGGCAGCCAGCGCTGCCCCAGCTTCGTCAGGACCAGCACGGCCATAATGCCTGCGCCTACAGCAAAACCGACGATGCTCCAGCCGATCAGCTCCAGCGGGCCTTTGGGGTACTGCGCCAGATCCAGCAGATTGTTTGCTGTTGACTCCAGCGAAACCGTATCCTGCGAGTGCAGCTGTGCATACCAGCACGGAAAGGTGAGCAGCATTCCGCCAACGCCCGCAAGCGCCGAAAGCGAAAATGCAGCAGCATTTTTCCATTCGCGCCGGAACATCAGGTATAGGTCATATGCTGCGCACAGCAGGAAGGCATAGACCACAAAGAAATACTGGGTCATCATGCCAAGATAGATGGTTACACCGATCAGAAGATATTTGGGCACAGACGGCCTGCGAAGAGACTTTGCCACCAGCAGCGCAAGCAGGATTGTCAGCAAGGTCATGAGCATATACATGCGCACCATCGTCACATTCGAGATCATTTCACGGTTGAACGCATACAATGCACAGACGAACAATGCTTTTTTCCAGTCTGCAAACAGCTCCATGCCCAGCGCATACAGCGCTGCCAGCGTGCCGCCCAGCAGCACAAAATTCATCCCCAGACCCGTCCATTTTGTAAAGCTGCCCGGAAATAATGAGCACACCGTGTGCAGCAAAAAGTAGAACAGCGGCGGATGAACGTCCTGCGTCTGGTTATAGTAGACCGACGCATAGTCGAACCGTGTGCTTCCCTGCGGGGCAACATAATTCAGAAACTCGCTCTGCGTGAACACTGCCTCCGGCAGCTTGCCGTTTGCCACCTGTTCTCCACCATGGAGCCAGCTTAAAAACGGAACATAACTGCTGTTTGAAAGGCCGTAGGAGTAGATCTCATCCAGAAAGAAGCCCTCTTTCCGCACAGCCCACCAGCCGCAAAGGCAGATCAGAACGATCACAAAAAGCGCGACCGCCCGTTTTTTCTTTTTTATTTCCTGCATAGTTTCTGTTTTTCCTCGCTTTTTTGTCCGTTCTGCAGCCAAATATGGCTTTGCTTTTCCAGTATATCATATTTAGAACACAAGTCAAAACTTTTCGGGTTGCAGATCCCGCTGCTCCTAGCAGCATGCACCCTGTTAGACATTCCTAGCCGGTGGAACCCGCGGGCTAAACAAAGCCATACTATGGCTTTGTTTACGGTGCTTCGCACCGCCGCTCTGTTCAAATCCCGCGCGGAGACAAAAAAGAACCAGTACACGAATGTGTACTGGTTCTTTTTGGTCGGAGCAGCGGGATTTGAACCCACGGCCTCCTCGTCCCGAACGAGGCGCGCTACCAACTGCGCTATGCCCCGAAAATACCGCAGCCAGTTGAGACTGCGGTTTTCTTGGTTGGGGATGAGAGAATCGAACTCCCACAAGTAGAGTCAGAGTCTACCGCACTACCACTATGCAAATCCCCATTATTCAGTTTGTCTGCCGCGCCGTGCGCTGCTGACAAGGGATATTATACTCAAAAGGCCCGCGCTTGTCAACCATTTTTTTATTTTTTCTGCAAAAGTTTTCCCGCTGTTCTCCTGCCCGCAGAAATGCACCGTGGAAGCGTGTAAATTTTCTGCGCTTCTCTTGACAGCGGCCCCCATCCGGAATAATCTTATACTATAAACAGGTAGGTCTCCGGGCAGACTGACTTTGAAAGGCAGAACGCGCGGCGCTGAATACCAAATGAAAGAGGGCTTTTGAATGAAAAAACGTGTTGGAATCCTGACCTCCGGCGGCGACTGTCCGGGTCTGAACGCCACCATCCGCGGCGTAGCAAAAGCACTGTATGCCCGCATGGGCGATAACGTGGAGATCATTGGCATCCTGAACGGATACAGCGGCCTGATCAACGGCGACTACAAGGAGATGTGCGAGGACGATTTCCGCGGCATCCTGACGCTGGGCGGCACCATTCTGGGCACCAAGCGCACCCCCTTTAAAATGATGCGTGTGGTGGAGGACGACAACATTGATAAAGTTGCCGCCATGAAAAAGACCTACAAGGAAGCCAAACTGGACTGCCTGCTGTGCCTGGGCGGCAATGGCACCCACAAAACCGCAAACCTGCTCTCGCAGGAGGGTCTGAACATCATCGGCCTGCCCAAGACCATTGATAACGATATCTATGGTACCGACGTAACCTTCGGCTTCCACACCGCCGTGGACATTGCCACCGATGTGATCGACCGCATCCACACCACCGCAGGCAGCCACAGCCGCGTGATGTGCATTGAGATCATGGGCAACAAGGCAGGCTGGCTGACGCTGTATTCCGGCATTGCAGGTGGTGCAGATATTATTCTGCTGCCGGAACAGCCCTATGATATCGACCGTGTGTGCTCTGCCGTGGAACGCCGTGCAAAGAAAGGTTCCAACTTCTCCATCATCGCTGTGGCCGAGGGTGCCATCAACTGCGAGGAAGCCGGCATGAAACGCAAGGAATGGATGGCAAAGCGCGCCGAGGCAGGCTTTGGTACCACCGCCACCAACCGCATTGCACAGGCCGTGCAGAAAAAAACCGGCATGGAGACCCGTGTGTGCATCCCGGGCCACATGCAGCGCGGCGGAAGCCCCAGCGCCTACGACCGTGTGCTGGCCACCCAGTTCGGCAGTTATGCGGCAAAGCTGGTAGAGATCGAGCGCTACGGCGTGACCGTTGCCATGGTGAACCGCCATGTCACCGAGAACCGTCTGGCCGACATTGCAGGCAAGACCCGCAACGTGCCGGAGAACTGCGACCTGCTCACCGTCGCCCGCCGCATGGGCATCAGTCTGGGTTGATTACCATTTGAATGCTCTCCGCTTTGCTCTGAGCATATTTAGCGGAATAATTATTTTTTATTGGGGATTCCTGAAAATCTGCGGATTTTCAGGAATCCCTTTTTCACCGGAAGGGTCCCAACCGGCAGATGCTTCAAACAAACGGAATGCCGTTTTCCGCTGCACCCCCTCCCGTGAAAATGCAGATCCCGGCAGACCGCAGTCTGCCGGGATCTGCTCTATTCAGAAATACTGTTTCCGCTGAAGATGGCCAGAGTGCAACGGTGGCCATTCAAAATCGTCTGCCGGACAAATC
>OCAV01000956.1_pt1 | contig 21359 bp, 14 predicted proteins | sample 1538331 | NCBI WGS metagenome assembly OCAV01 (sample SAMEA2580297, study PRJEB22360) | human gut metagenome | biome: human gut; feature: human-associated habitat; material: faeces | place: Denmark | collected 2008/2010
GGCTATCTCTAAATTGCACAGCAAAGATATGGTTTATAATTCTATAATATCAACAGAATGTTTAATATAAAATAATACTTTACGTTTGTAATTAACATTTAGTAACGCATAGAACGATAAGTTATATGATACAAACCATTAACATAAGCAATAATAAGCTGCATAATAGGAAGACCGTTCAATAAAACATATAATCCGTCAAACTGATATAACCGCACAACAGATAGAGAAGACAGGAAATCAAATATTTCCATTAAATCATGAAAGGGTATAGGACACCATTGTATAGAGTAATTCATAATGTAAAAATTTTTATCCTGTCATTTTTCGTATAATAGGACAAGAAAAGAAGACGGCCGAGATATTCATTAATCGGCCGCCTTTCAGGAAAATGACTAAGGTTTCACTTAAATAAATTACGAATAGCCTTGAATATACAATAATAAACAAAGCAACCAATTGGCAAAACAAGAAGCCAAATTAAAGAAGTATTCATACTATTTAATATTTATATCAATAATGACACAAATATATAAAATTATTTATGAACACCGTCAGGGATACCAAAAGAACTAAATGCGCGAGACATAGTTTTAAAAATACCTACTCTATCAGTATCATAAATAGCATTAAACAAAGACTCCGTAACCATTTTCACGCGGTCACGATAAGTTTCTGCATCATACTGATTTTGCAAAGCCTGTCCATTAGCACGAACAACCGTTTCAGCAAGTTTTTCAATTTCATGTTGAGCTTGTTTTTCAGTAAGATTCTTTTGTGAATACTTCAATGCAATATCAGCAGCACCTTGAGACAACTGTAACTTTTGAGCATAAGGCAAGAAATTAAGTTCCTGTTGACGCATCAAATTTTCAGTAATAAGGACCTGCGTCTGTGCTTGTTTCTGTTTAATATTCTCATCATTAACAGCAATTTCAGAAGCAGTCAAATCACCTTTTAACGAAGAAAGAAATTTTTCAATAGCAACACGTTGGTCATCATTCTTAGTTTCATTATAAGTCTTAAACAATTCAGCAATTGCCTTACTTGCAATATACTTACCTTCAATACGCAAATTTTCAGCTTGAGCATTTTTTACACTACGTTCCGAATGTTGCATAATAGTATCAATAGCACGACCAAGTCCAAGCATAACACCTGAATAATCAGCAGAATAAGGAGTAGCGGTAGGAGGTTGAACACCTTGTGCACTGGGAGAACCAGCAGACGGGGCAGAACCTTGAGTTCCCGATACAGAACCAGCAACACCAGCAGAACCGCCGTTCATCATCATATAAGGATTTAAACCAGCAGCTTCCAAACGTGCACGTTGGGCAGACGGATCATTATACTCATTCGTCTTATTCCACATTTCTGTCTGATAAGCTTTATTATCTTCATACAACTTCCAAGCATTCGCCTTTTGGTCATCATAGAATTTCCACTGGTCACCTAACTGTGTCTGATACATTTCCTTATTATAAGCAATCTGCTTGTCAAACATTTTCTCATTAAAGGCATTGTTCATTTGAGCAATTTCCTTATTGGCTTTATTCTGCATAGCAGTAGTAGAAGCACCACCGATAAGGGAAGAACCTGCACCAATAGCAGAACCGACAATGCCAGTCATAGCAGCAGCACCCATAATTCAATAATTTTATAATTACACATAACTTTATATTTCAAAGGTATTATTTCATAGGGCATAGCCCTGGAGCCCCCCCTAATAGGGGACCCCCCAGTTAAGGTTCAGGTTAAAAAATAAAAGGGGAGACTGATCGCAGGCTCTTTTTTATTTTAGAACTGAAGACCATAACCGAGGGGAATAATTACTCAGCAGTAGGAGCAGGTTCAGGAGCAGGAGTAGGTTCAGGAGCTGGTTGATTTTCAGCAGCAGCGGCAGCAATCATTGCATCCTGAGAACTCATAAGATACTGAGACCAAGCCATTAACTCACTCGGCGTCTGAATAAACCTTGATTTGACGAATGAACATAACTGGTCGTCAGTCATATTTTTACGCAAATCTGACATTTTAGGCTCAGAAACAGACAGATTATCAAAATACTCAACAAGTTGTGCACGAGTAAGCTTATCCAATCGCTGCTGATTAAACAACATATAAATATCAGAAGTAACACGAATAGACTTATTACCGTCACACTCTATTTTCTGAAACATGAAGTCATGAAGAGGAGAGGGCTCTACAAACTCACTACCTGACAATACGGCAGAATTAACATTATTAGGTTGAGAATTATACACATAAGGCTCAACACGTCTCTTTATACACCACATAATAAACAAGTTTTAAATTAATAAGGTAAACCATCAGTATCAAGATTACGAACAGCCTTGACATCAAAAAACGAACTACACAAGAACTGATCTGTACTCATATCGCTATTAACTTCAACAGCAAAAATAGGGTCAAGGCAATTCGGGTTGACTTTAAAAAATGTGAAATTCATAGGAGCAACAGAAGGAACAGGTTCAGACGGCTCAACAGGAGGTGCATCAGCAGGAAGTGTAACCTGATTCTTAACAGATTCATTACCATAAGATATTACCCAAGAATTCAATGTACGCTTAAAACCACCGACTGACTGGTCTACTGATGTTTTATAATCAATATAACGAGGTACATAACCAAGAACCAATCCAGAAGCATCAGCAACCGAACGTAATGGGTTCATAAGCTGAACCAATGGCATAGACTGCATACCTACGCGGTCAAATTCAGGAATAGCATAATCCGTCGAATTCACTTTTAAAAATGCAGGGTCGAGCATGTCAGTAGTATAGTCGAGCAGAGGAAGACAATGATAAATACACATAATCAAACCGTAGCGACCATTACTGTTAAAATTAATCTCACCATTCGCAACGCCAACACCTTTACCTGCAATATCAGCAGCAGCACTTCCAGTAATATTGGTATTGACAACCTCATTAATATCAATAGATGAAGAAACACCACCAAGATAGGTACATAATTCGGAGAAGCCGTCACCGACAGAAACACCCCAGTGTTTTTCTAACTGATCTTTATAATCCTTATTACCTGACTGAGTAATTTCTTTCCATTTTTGTAAAAATTCAGCTTGACGAAGAACCAATATAGATAAATCACCGACAGTATCAAATGCAGGCAAGTTTTTAGTAGCTGTACCACTCGCAGTAACAGGAGAAGCTCCAACAGTAGAAAAGTTAGAGAGAGTAAGTTTACCAGTTACATTCGGAGTAATCGAAGCAACAGCAGTTTCTCCATATTGCTGATGTGGAAGAACACCATGAAACAAATCTTTCTGCCAATTACAATAACGAAGGTCAAACATATTATAAGATTGAATAAAAGACTCGTTATTATAAAAATTAGTCAAATACATATTTTGACCGTCCAAATAATCAACATTAAATGTAGAGGGTGAAATTCGTTCCCATTGACTATCACGATAAAAATCAGAATAAATTTTTTGATAAGCCAACAAACCAAACAAATTATGATGCAAATCAGCCATTAGAGGAGCATCATTCCAAGTTTTAGTTAAAAACGACTCATAATTACCATAGCCAAGATATTCAAGAAGTTTAACAGAACATTTAGAACGAGAATAACCCATATAATTACTCGAATAATCAACAGCAATTGTATCATTACTAAGAGAATTAATATAATCAGCAATAGACTGAGATGTAGAATAAGGCATCTCACCATTCAAAACAAAATTTTGCGTAGGGTCAAGAGAAACAGCATGTTGAGGGTTATCGTACATTTGTGTCAACACTGTATTAGACTTATTCCATAATAAATCATAAGGAACAAAGAAAAAATCATAATACTCTCTAATACGCGCAAATGCAGCAGTATTAACAGGTTGAGTACGGGTAAACGCCTTAAGATTAATCTTAAACATATCACCAGGTAAGACTTCCTTAACCATAACAGGCAATAACTCACCAGCTTTAGCAGTAAAATTTTTTTTAAAGGACAAATCAAATCCATTACGCGAAGGTTTATTACGAATGGACTTCATAGACATAATATTTGCCATAACATTAAAAAATTAAATTAAACATTATTCGTCGACGAAAATTTTATTCAAATCATTTAGTTTCTTGTGTTTAATACGGTCAGAAAACAACTTATTTATCTGCATATCATACAATCTATATACAGGAATTTTCTTATAAACATCAGAACTAAAGTAAACATTGTCATAAAAAAATGGATAGTAACTATTCTCCCAAGCATCAGACATTAAATCAAGGTCACCAATCAAATCACTCTCATAGAATAATTGTTGATTCTCAAAAAATGTTTTCAAATGCATATAGTCCAAACGAGAATAAAATTCTTCAATAAGCATCAACTTACGTTTCCGCTCCGACAAGGTAGACTTAGCACAAACAAAATACAAAAAATGTTTCGAAAGAAGAAGTTCCGTATAGACACGATGAACATAACGGCACATCTCAATACTATCAAGAGAATAGCTAACCATTTCAGGTTCAAAGAAATATTGTGAAAGCCGATATAAATCAGATTGATTGGAAACCTCACCAAATATATCCAAACAATACGTATCTTTCTTATTATGGAAATAGTAGATATAACCTACTATTTCTTTCGCGAGCGCGAACGTCGTTTCGGCGGACGGGAATAAACGCCTTGCTGTATCATATATTCCATAAGAGTAAGCACGTTCACGTGAAGATTTATCAGCAAATCCTTTACATTTGGGGAAGAAGTAAGCGTAAGCCGACCGCCATACATCAAATTCCTTATAGCGTCCATTGATAACGATGCTTCTCTTAATAAACTGTTCAGGGGTAAGTGAGTATACTTTCGCTCGTTCACCTTGCAAAAAGCCTTGACCCAGCTTTTGAGAATGAACGCAGAATGGACAGAGGGTAGGTAATGTAAGAACTTTGGGTACAGAGCAACTGCTATTAACATAGCCCGCAACGTACGATGAACACTTACCTTTGGATAACTGACAATCGACACGACCATAGGGCCATGCCTCAGATACAGCCGCTGGACATACTTGTAGGGCTTTATCTGATTGGAGGAATAATAAGATATGATAATGCGGGCGGAAGTGTACAGGTCCGTATTCGCCAATGGCAAAATAACGCACTTTTTCTTGGGGGAATCTTTTTGCAACATAATAACGGAATCTCTTAAAAAATAACTGTAAATCAAATTTTCTTAAATAGGGAAGATAACCAAATAAGTGAAATTTGTCCTGTAAACGTTCAATCTCCTTTATCGGCAAATCAGCAGCACCAAGATACTCACCAGTTTCAACATCTACGAGATCATGTCCATAAGGCCTTTCCATAGAATCGACAAACTGGGCACGAGGAATGAAACGGTTTGCATAAGTAAGTGTAACAAACAATGTATGCTTAGATGAATAACTTTCCAAATCACACTGAAATGCATATCGGGAATTCTTAGCCAAAATACAAGCTTTACAATGGCCACAGGGAACAGTCATAGCTTCATTTGTATAAGGGTTAACAATCCGTTGAGGGTTCAAACATTTACAAAAAGGGTTGAAAAACGACATAATCACTTATAATTTAAATCAACAATAGTAGAATCAACAGAAGTAACCTGTGATTGCTCTGTATTCTGATGAGAATTAGTATTGTGCTTAGAAACACTCAATGACATAGTACACGAAACACAGAGCCAAACGGCTGCAATAGCTACAACCGCTTTGACTACAATCTCAATTGTTTTGTAAATCTTTTCTTTGTCCATAGCAATAAAAAAAATTAGAGTTAATACTTAATACAATAATAATCTACACAAGTCCAACAACGAAGCTCAGCCATAGCATAAAAAACAGTCAATGCCTCAGACAGAGTACAATCCTTAAATATCTTACGATGAACACGACCATCATAAAGAGAAAAAAAGTAAATAATCACTCTACGATACTTAAGTGCAACACGCTTTGAAGAAGATTTTCTCATAACTATAACAATTGATTACGACACAAACATAAAATTCATTTTTGTAAATTCTATAATATCAACATTATGTTTAATATATGAGTGCGTAATAATTATTTAATTAGCCTCTATCATGGAAAACATAATATTATAAAAATGGCTATTCTTGTGTGGAACAGCCATTTTTATAATATTTACGATTATTGCATTAACTTCTCTATCGCATCAAATTCAGGACCCATTTGCAGATTGTAGTAAACTCGATACAATCCATTTAACCACAAATCTTTTTGGTCAGGTTTCAATTCTTTTGCTTTTTCATAATTAGGTCTTGCCTTTTCATAAAAAGCTTTTAATGTAGCCTGATCATCTTTATATTTAGGATTATTGACATCAGTAGTTGCTTTTTCTGAGAAATCCTGTGCCTGTAAACAGTAAATCAGACCTAAGTTTGAATATGCTTCTGCATAGTTAGGATCAACTTCAATAGTCTTTTTATAGAATTCAATGGCCTTATCATAATCTTTCATATTATGATAGAGATACCCTTTCACATATAAATAGAATGTGTTGTTAGGATCCTTAGCCAGCATGTCGTCTGCAAATTGCATTGCTTCATCAAACTTATTGCTATTGCTATAATAATCAATCAGATGACCAAAAAAGAATGAATGTTCCGGATATTTTTGAATGCCATCTTTTAAAGAAGCAATCCATTTAATAGTATCGCCTTGAGCTTTTAATGCTGTAGAAATGAATTCCATGGCATACTTCCCTACCTCCTTGTCTTCTTTTGCATATGGAGCATATTTCAAGACATTAGGATAATCTTCCATTTTGGCAGCGGCTAAACTTGCATAATAAGCAATTTGAGGTAATACAGTATCTGTTTGAAGCAGATTTTCCTTTTCAAACATTGGATTGGCAGCAATATCTACATAAGTTGCAAAAAAATCAAGAGCTTCTTTATTCTTATCCAAATTGAAATATTGAATACCGCCATTAATCAAATTAGGACGTGCTGCTAATATAGCGGCGCTATTTGATTTTCTGTATTTATTCTTGATTTTACCTTTTTCATTGGGTATTTGTGCAAGTTCGTCACACTTAAAGTAATATTTACACATGTTCAGTGCGCTATTATATACTTTAAGAGTGTCATAAGGCTTTCTCAAATATGCATTTTCCATTTCTTTTTCATTGATTCTTTTTTGAATAAAGCCTGCTACGTCCCATGTTTCGGCATTGTCCTTCGTTTCAGTGTTGGTCAAAGCTCCGTTGATAAGTTTCTCTGCTTGGGCAAAATCTGGTTTTACTTCGTTAGCAATGCTCTTAGCTTCTTTTACGCTTTTTTCTTGAGCGAAAGTGAAGCCTACTGCAAGTAGTAAGACCATTGAAAATAGTACTCTTTTCATGATTGTAGAAAATTTTAAATTAATATTATGTCTATTCTTCATTTTCATTATTTACTTCATTCTGAGGAGTTTCTGAAATATTTTCATCTTCTTCTGTGATGATATCCTCTTCGGTTTCTGAAGTCACTTTACATACAGAACCAATTTCATCATTACGTTTCTCAAGATTAATCAGTCGTACTCCTTGTGTGGCACGTCCCATAATACGAACATCGGCAACTTTCAGACGAATGGTAATTCCGGATTTATTGATGATCATTAAATCATTTTCATCTGTAACAGACTTGATGGTCACCAATTTGCCAGTTTTATCAGTTATATTCATGGTTTTTACACCTTTACCGCCTCGGTTTGTTTTGCGATAATCTTCAATGTCAGAACGTTTACCATATCCTTGTTCTGATACCACCATAATTGTTTCAGCTTCAGGATCTTTGATACAGATCATTCCAACTACTTCATCTTGTCCGTCTTCATCAAGTGTCATACCACGTACGCCGGTAGCTGTACGTCCCATTACACGTACGGCATTCTCGTGGAAACGAATAGCACGCCCGTTGCGATTAGCGATGATAATTTCATTATTACCATTAGTCATACGTACTTCGATAACACGATCATCTTCACGAATAGTAATGGCATTGACACCATTTTGACGAGGACGAGAATATTGTTCAAGTAATGTTTTCTTAATAACACCATTCTTGGTACAGAACAATACGTAATGACTATTGATGAAGTCTTGGTCATTCAAGTTTTTCACGCGTAGATATGCATTTACAGCATCGTCAGAATCAATATTCAATAGATTTTGAATGGCACGCCCTTTAGAATTCTTTGTACCTTCAGGTATCTCATACACTTTTAGCCAATAACACTTACCTTTCTGCGTGAAGAACATCATGGTATTGTGCATTGTTGCGGGATAAATATGTTCAACAAAGTCTTCATCGCGTGTTTCTGTTCCCTTAGAGCCTACTCCGCCTCGATTTTGAGCTCGGAACTCGCTTAATGGAGTACGTTTGATATATCCCATATGAGAAATGGTAATAATCATTTCGTCGTCTGCATAGAAATCTTCCGGATTGAATTCTTCAGATGAATAAACAATTTCAGAGCGACGTTCGTCACCATATTTATCTTTGATCTCGATTAATTCGTCTTTGATAACTTTACGGCAAAGTTCATCGTTGACAAGGATTTCTTCCAAATAGGCAATCTGTTTTTGGATTTCTTCATACTCAGCATGAAGTTGGTCTTGCATAAGGCCGGTCAATTGGCGCAGACGCATTTCTACAATGGCACGTGATTGGATTTCTGTCAGTTCGAAACGTTCCATCAAACCGCTGATCGCATCATTCGGAGTCTTTGCTGCACGAATAATTTTGATTACTTCATCAATATTGTCTGATGCGATAATCAAACCTTCTAAGATATGAGCACGCTCTTTAGCTTTACGTAAATCATATTGAGTGCGGCGAATAACCACGTCATGGCGATGTTCTACGAAGTATTTAATAAGCTCTTTCAGGTTCAATAAACGAGGACGACCATGTACTAGCGCCACATTGTTTACACCAAAAGAAGTCTGTAATAATGTCATCTTATAGAGCTTATTCAGCACTACACTGGCGTTGGCGTCCCGTTTCACATCGATGACAATACGCATACCTTCGCGGTCAGACTCATCATTAGCATTAGAAATGCCTTCTATCCTCTTTTCATTGGCTAAATCGGCAATAGATTTGATTAATTCGGCTTTATTGACTCCGTAAGGAATTTCAGTAACGATAATCTTGTCATGGGTAGAGGTTGTCTCTATTTCTGCTTTGGCGCGCATTACGACACGTCCACGACCAGTTAGATACGCCTCGCGTACGCCACTCATACCATAAATATATCCTCCTGTCGGGAAATCAGGAGCCTTGACATAAGTCATTAAGGACTCAATATCAATATCATTATTATCGATATATGCAATGCAGGCATCTATCACTTCAGATAGATTATGGGTTGGCATATTTGTGGCCATACCTACGGCAATACCAGAAGCTCCATTTACAAGGAGATTTGGGATACGGGTAGGCATCACAGTTGGCTCCAATAATGAGTCATCGAAGTTGGTTTGCATATCAACAGTTTCTTTATCAAGATCCTGCATCATTTCTTCCCCAATCTTCTGCAAACGACATTCTGTATAACGCATGGCGGCAGCACTGTCTCCGTCTACAGAGCCATAGTTACCCTGTCCGTCTACAAGCATGTAGCGCATAGCCCAAGGCTGGGCCATACGAACGAGAGCACCATATACGGAAGAGTCACCATGTGGGTGATATTTACCTAATACCTCACCAACAACTCTGGCAGATTTTTTATAGGGTTTATCCGACGTATTTCCCAGTCCCATCATACCGAAAAGGATTCTTCGGTGAACAGGTTTAAAACCATCTCTAACATCAGGAAGGGCACGCGAAACAATGACCGACATAGAGTAGTCAATGTACGAAGACTTCATTTCCTCCTCGATGTTAATCTTTATAATTCTGTCTTGTTCAAGCATTTAAAAAGATTATTAATTATACATTTTGGGGTTTGTGAAAAACCACGCTAAAGTACTGCTTTTTTACGATATACAAAAGTTTTCCTTCATAAACTTTGTTGTCGGCCACATTCTTACAGAGATTCCCTCTATATAGGATCATGATAGAGTTCACCTGTAAACAAGGGAGGATTGGAAATAGATGAATTGTGCGTTATTATATATAAGGTGTAGGAGAAAAACGGGAATAACATTATGATTTGTGGCACAGGATTTGTACATTATTAATTCAGTTTGTGATACGCAATATAAAGAAATGCGTATCTTTGTAATAGAAAAACCTTTAATTGAGGAGATTAAAATTATATGAACAATCAATTTTCACAAAGAGTTTCTGATATAATAACTTATAGCAAGGAAGAAGCTAATAGGTTGAGAAATAGATATATCGGTCCTGAACATCTCCTACTTGGTATGTTGCGTGACGGCGGTGGAAAGGCTATCGAAATATTGATGAGACTCGATATAGACTTGAAAAAGGTGAAGAAGCGTATCGAAAGTTTTTTGAGAGAGGCTGAAGATGACACCCTATTACCGGATGCAGATGTTCCATTGTCTCCAATGGCTGCTAAGATATTGAAAATGTGTATTTTGGAAGCACGTATCTTGAAAAGTGCAACTGCCGATACTGAGCATGTATTATTGGCTATATTGAAAGATGGAGATAATTTGGCTGCTACTGTCCTGGAAGAAAATCGTGTAAACTATCAGTTTGTATTCGAGCAGCTTACAATGCAATCTACTAATCCGAATGCAGGAATGGGATTTCAGGAAGAAGATGAAGAGGATGAAGAAGACATGAATATGTCTCATTCTTCCCGTAGCGCAGGAATGGGAACGGCTTCTTCTGCACAAACAGCATCAAAGCAACCCTCTAATGATACTCCGGTATTGGATAATTTCGGTATGGATATGACTCGTGCAGCTGAGGAAGGTAAACTTGATCCTGTGGTTGGGCGTGAACGTGAAATAGAGCGCTTGGCGCAGATTTTGAGCCGTCGTAAGAAAAACAATCCAGTGCTGATTGGCGAACCGGGAGTTGGCAAATCGGCTATTGTAGAGGGACTGGCATTGCGTATTGTCCAAAAGAAGGTATCTCGTATCCTATTTGATAAACGGGTTGTTATGCTTGACATGGCTTCTGTTGTGGCTGGAACTAAATATCGCGGGCAATTTGAAGAGCGTATACGTTCTATTATTAATGAATTGCAGAAGAACCCGAATATAATTCTGTTTATAGATGAAATTCATACTATTGTAGGTGCTGGTGCCGCTGCAGGTTCTATGGATGCGGCTAATATGCTGAAACCGGCCTTGGCTCGTGGTGAAATACAATGCATCGGTGCTACAACTCTTGATGAATACAGAAAGAATATAGAGAAAGATGGAGCTTTGGAACGTCGTTTTCAAAAAGTGATTGTAGAGCCCACAACTCCGGAGGAAACCCTCCAAATATTAAAAAATATAAAAGAAAAGTATGAAGAGCATCATAATGTTGATTATACAGATGAAGCGTTGGAGGCATGTGTCAAGTTGTCAGACCGTTATGTAACTGATCGCAACTTTCCTGATAAAGCTATTGACGCTTTGGATGAAGCCGGTTCACGCGTGCATCTAATGAACATAAATGTTCCTAAAGAAATTGAGGAACAGGAAAAGCTAATAGAAGACGCACGTGTTTTGAAGGCTGAAGCGGTGAAATCTCAGAACTTTGAATTGGCTGCTAGTTATCGGGATAGAGAGAAAGAACTTTCTGTTCATTTGGATGAAATGAAAGCTGAATGGGAAGCGCGTCTCAAAGATGATCGCCAAACTGTTGGTGAGGAAGAAATAGCCAATGTAATTTCAATGATGTCTGGGGTACCGGTGCAGCGTATGGCTCAAGCGGAAGGTATCAAACTGGCTGGCATGAAAGAAGATTTGCAAGCCAAGGTTGTGGCACAAGACACTGCTATTGAAAAGCTTACCAAAGCAATATTGCGCAGTCGTGTAGGATTGAAAGACCCTAATCGTCCCATTGGTACATTTATGTTTCTTGGCCCTACCGGTGTAGGCAAAACACACTTGGCAAAACAGTTGGCTAAATACATGTTCGGTTCCAGCGATGCGTTGATACGTATCGATATGAGCGAGTATATGGAAAAATATACGGTGTCTCGTATGATTGGTGCGGCTCCGGGATATGTCGGTTATGAAGAAGGCGGACAGTTGACGGAGAAAGTACGCCGCAAACCTTATTCCATAGTGTTGCTTGATGAAATTGAGAAGGCGCATCCGGATGTTTTCAACATCTTGTTGCAGGTATTGGATGAAGGGCGTCTTACTGACAATTATGGCAGAACCATTGATTTCAAGAATACTGTGATTATTATGACCTCCAATATTGGAACCCGCCAATTGAAAGAATTCGGTCGTGGTGTGGGATTTGCGGCGCAAGCTCGTACGGATGATAACGAACATTCGCGTAGTGTGATTCAAAAGGCGTTGAATAAGACTTTTGCTCCTGAGTTCTTGAACCGTTTGGATGAAATCATAACGTTTGACCAGCTTTCACTGGATGCTATTACAAAAATTGTAGATATAGAGTTGAAAGGCTTGTATGGGCGTGTTGAAGCTATTGGCTATAAGATGGTTGTGGATGATGAAGCCAAAAGATTCCTTGCAACGAAAGGTTATGATGTACAGTTTGGTGCACGTCCGTTGAAACGGGCCATTCAGAATTATTTGGAAGATGGACTTTCGGAACTTATTATTTCGGCTGGGGTACAACCGGGTGATACGATTAACGTTTCTGTAAACAAGGAAAAAAATGAGTTGGATATAAATAAAGTGTAATAAAAAATAGAATAAAAAACAGTCAAAATGTCAGTTCTTGGGAACTGGCATTTTTTTTGTCTTCTGTTTGCGAAAGTAATAAAAATATAAATCTAAAAATATAAACTTAGTATGCAAAAAGGAAATATTGGGGTAACTACAGAAAACATTTTCCCCGTTATCAAAAAGTTTTTGTACAGTGATCATGAGATTTTCCTTCGTGAATTAGTATCTAATGCAGTTGACGCTACTCAGAAGCTTAAAACGCTGGCGTCTATTGGCGAATTTAAAGGTGAAGTCGGTGATTTGACAGTACGTGTGTCTTTGGGTAAGGATACGATTACCGTATCAGACCATGGAATTGGTTTAACGGCAGAAGAAATAGATAAATATATTAATCAGATTGCATTTTCGGGAGCGAATGATTTTTTGGAAAAATATAAGAATGACGCCAATGCTATTATCGGCCATTTCGGACTTGGTTTCTATTCGGCTTTCATGGTTGCCAAGAAAGTTGAAATAATTACCAAATCACATCAGGAAGGAGCTAAAGCTGTGAAATGGACTTGTGATGGTAGTCCCGAATTTACAATTGAAGATACAGAGAAAGCGGAACGCGGTACTGACATAGTTCTTTATATAGATGATGATTGTAAGGAATTCCTTGAAGAAACACGCATATCTTCTCTTTTGAAAAAATATTGTAGCTTCCTTCCTATTCCTGTTGCATTTGGCAAGAAAAAAGAGTGGAAAGACGGTAAGCAGGTTGAAACAGAGGAGGATAACATTATTAATGATGCAAATCCGTTGTGGACACTGAAACCCAGTGAATTAAAAGACGAGGATTATAAAAAGTTCTATCGTGACCTTTATCCGATGTCCGATGAACCGTTGTTTTGGATACATCTGAATGTGGATTACCCGTTCCATCTTACAGGTATATTGTACTTTCCAAAAGTAAAGAGCAACATAGAGTTGAACAAAAACAAAATACAGCTCTATTGCAATCAGGTGTATGTAACGGACTCCGTAGAGGGCATTGTTCCAGACTTTTTGACTTTGTTGCATGGAGTACTTGATTCGCCGGATATTCCACTGAATGTTTCTCGTTCCTATTTGCAAAGTGATTCTAATGTGAAGAAAATTTCTACATACATTACAAAGAAAGTATCCGATCGCTTGCAATCTATATTCAAGAACGATCGTAAACAGTTTGAGGAGAAATGGAATGATTTGAAAATCTTTATTAATTATGGAATGCTCACTCAAGAGGATTTCTATGATAGAGCAAAAGATTTTGCCCTTCTTACCGATACTGATAACAAACATTATACTTTTGAAGAGTATAAGACTTTGATAAAAGACAATCAGACTGACAAGGATGGTAACTTGATTTATCTGTATGCCAACAATAAAGATGAGCAATACAGCTATATTGAGGCGGCCAAGAATAAGGGCTATAACGTATTGTTGATGAATGGACAGCTTGACGTTGCTATGGTAAGTATGTTGGAGCAGAAATTTGAAAAAGTACGTTTTACTCGCGTAGACAGTGATGTCATTGATAACTTGATAGTTAAAGAAGACAAGAAAAACGATGTATTGGATGCCGGTAAGCAAGAGGCTCTCTCTGCTATTTTCAAGAGTCAACTGCCGCAAATCGAAAAAACAGAGTTTAGCATAATGGCGCAATCTTTGGGGGAAAATGCATCGCCGGTGATGATTACTCAAAGTGAGTATATGCGTCGTATGAAAGAAATGGCTAATATTCAGGCCGGAATGAGTTTTTATGGTGAAATGCCGGATATGTTTAACTTGGTATTGAATGCTGATCATAAGTTAGTCAAAGAGATTCTGGATGATGAAGATAGAGAATGTACAGCAGCTATTGCACCGGTTCAGAAAGAAATGGATGATATCAACAACCGTCGTAATGAACTGAAAAAGAAACAGGAAGGCAAAAAAGATGAGGAGATTTCTACTGTTGAAAAAGATGAAGTAGACAGTTTGGACAAGAAGTGGGAAGAACTGAAAGCACAGAAAGAAAGTCTGTTTGCCAACTATGCCGCCCATAATAAAGTTGTTCGTCAATTGATTGATTTGGCTTTGCTTCAAAACGGCATGTTGAAAGGTGAGGCTTTGAATAACTTTGTTAAAAGAAGCATTGATCTGATTAAATAAGCCCCTTTAAATTTATTATATAGGGCATTACAGCTTATATGAGTTGTAATGCCCTTTTTTTTGTTTGTTTTTTCGTAATGATTATGTTTTTTTCCGTTGGATACGAGTTTTTTGGAAACTATTGTCTATATTTGGACATTGAATAAACTAGTATATTTCACTCGAAACTATATTCATGAAAAGATTTCTTTTGTTTTTGTCACTCTGCCTGTTCTTTCTGCCGTTTACGCAAGCTCAGAAAGTAGGACTTGTTTTGAGTGGCGGTGGTGCAAAAGGCATGACGCATATCGGTATTATTCGTGCTTTGGAAGAAAATAATATTCCTATCGATTACATTACCGGTACTTCTATGGGAGCTATTATTGGTTCGCTTTACGCTATGGGATATTCTCCTGATGATATGGAAGCATTGCTGCGCTCAGAAGACTTCAAACGTTGGTATTCGGGGCAAATAGAACCCGAATATGGGTATTACTTTAAGCAAAACCGACCTACTCCGGAGTTTTTCAATATTCGTTTCTCTTTTAAGGATTCGTTGCATATCAAGCCTCAGATACTTCCTACTAGTATGGTAAACCCTATTCAGATGAATTTGGTTTTTGTCGAGCTTTTTGCACGTGCTACAGCGGCATGTAATGGGGATTTTAATCATCTGTTTGTGCCTTTTCGTTGCATAGCTTCCGATGTGTATAACAAAAGGCCGTTGATTATGCGTAAGGGGGATTTAGGAGATGCGGTACGCGCTTCGATGAGCTTTCCGTTTGTATTCAAACCGATAGAAATTGATAGCGTTTTAGCTTATGACGGTGGAATTTATAATAATTTCCCGACTGACATCATGCGCGAAGATTTTCGGCCGGGAGTCATTATTGGTAGTGTAGTGGCTGCTAATCCCGGTAAACCAAAAGAAAATGATTTGATGAGTCAGCTTGAGAACATGATTATGCAGAAAACGGACTATACTCTTCCGGATTCTTTGGGTATTGTTATGACATTTAAGTATGATGACGTAAGTCTTTTGGATTTTGATCGTTTGCAAGAATTGCACGATATCGGCTATAATCGGACTATCAGCCTGATGGATTCTATAAAAAGTCGTATACATCGGAGAACAAGTGCAGAGAATGTACGTTTAAGGCGTCTTGTATATCGAAGCAATTTACCTCAGTTCCGTTTTAGAGACATCTATATAGAAGGAGCTAATCCACAGCAGCAAGCCTATATTAAAAAAGAGTTCCATGATGAAGACCATGAGGTGTTTACATATGAAGATTTGAAGCGTGGTTATTTTCGCCTATTATCCGATAATATGATATCGGAGATTATCCCACATGCGGTTTATGATCCCAAAACCGACTTATATTCATTGCATTTAAAGGTTAAAATGGAGGATAATTTCTCTGTACGAATGGGCGGAAGTGTTTCTACGACCAGTTCTAATCAGATTTATTTAGGACTGGGATATCAGAATCTGAACTATTATTCCAAAGAAATTACTCTTGACGGTCAGATTGGTAAGGTGTATAATAATGCGCAACTTATGGCTAAAATAGATCTTCCTACTCGTGTTCCGACCTCCTATCGCCTTATTGCTTCTTTGAGCACGTTCGATTATTACAAAAAGGATAAGCTTTTTTCTAAAAATGATAAACCTTCTTTTAATTCTAAAGATGAGCGTTTTGTGAAGTTGATGGTGGCTCTGCCTTTTTTAGCAAATAAGCGAGCCGAAATAAGTATCGGATATGGAAAACTTCAGGATAATTATTTCCAATCCAATGTGATAAACTTTGATAAAGATCGTTCGGACAGGAGTACTTACAACCTTTTAGGAGGTGCTATAGGCTTTTATGGTAGTACATTGAATGCACGACAATATGCCACAAAAGGCTATTTTGAAAAATTGGTAGCACAGGTTTTTACCGGAAAAGAAAAGTTTATACCGGGAAATCCTACAGAAACAAGTTTCACAACTAAAGACCGGCAGTCTTGGTTACAAATTTCTTATATGAAATATGCGTATCATACCATGGCTCCAAAGTTTACTTTGGGGTGGATGGCGGAAATGCTATATTCATCGAAGAATTTTTCAGAGAATTATGCGGCAACTATGTTGCAGGCTGCAGATTTTTCTCCGACTCCCCATAGCAAGATAATGTATAATGAGGCATTCCGGGCCAATCAGTTTTTAGCGGCAGGTATCAAACCGATTTTTGTTTTCAATGACATGTTTCAAGTTCGTTCTGAACTTTATGGATTCATGCCTATATTTCCTATTAAAAAGAATGCTTTGAACAAGGCTTATTACGGAAAAGCGTTTTCCCGCTTTGAATATTTGGGAGAAATTTCAGTGATATGTCAATTACCATTCGGAGCGATATCAGCATATGTAAATCATTATAGTTCACCGAAAAAGGAATGGAATGTGGGGCTGACACTCGGTTGGCAATTGTTTAATTACCGATTCATTGAGTAATTTTCCTCAAAAAAAGTGTGCATATTGTTTGCTAATTTAGAAAAAGTACGTATCTTTGCACCCGTTAAACAAAAAGGCCGCGTAGCTCAACTGAATAGAGTAGCTGACTACGGATCAGCCGGTTACAGGTTTGAATCCTGTCGCGGTCACAATTTGTTAATAATAAAGGTCGCGTAGCTCAACTGAATAGAGTAGCTGACTACGGATCAGCCGGTTACAGGTTTGAATCCTGTCGCGATCACAAAAACCTCTACATTTATTGTGGAGGTTTTTTGTTTGTTGCATTATAAGATTGACCCATAAAAAAAGCCTCGCTAATGCGGGGCTTTTTTATGCTCTAATATATAATTTAGCATTTGATATTTAATTCGTTTAATATCGTACGCATAGCTTCGAAAGTTGTGATTCTAGTTGGCACGAGTGGCAGACGAAGTTTATTTTCAATCATTCCCATTGCATTTAGCATAGCTTTAACTCCAGCAGGATTACCGTCTACAAAGAGTAATTTGAATAATTCTGCAAATTTGTGATGAATTGTCAGTGCATTTTGGTAATCTCCTTGTAATGCCAAACGCACCATACGACTAAATTCGCGCGGGAAGGCATTTCCTATGACCGAGATGATGCCAACTGCCCCTAAGGTGATCAAGGGAAAGGTGATGCCGTCATCGCCTGAAATAACGTCGAAATTAGCAGGTTTATTTTTGATGATATCATCCATTTGGGTAATGTCACCTGATGCTTCCTTGATTGCAATGACGTTTTTGAAGTCACGTGCAATTCGTAAGGTTGTTTCAGCTTTCATATTTACACCGGTGCGTCCCGGTACGTTATAGAGTACAATAGGGAGCTCTGTGGCTTCGGATATCGCTTTATAATGCTGGTAAATACCTTCTTGAGAAGGCTTGTTGTAATATGGTACAACAGAAAGAATCGCATCTACTCCGGTAAAATCGTCATTTTTCAGAGTAGCTACCACAGCGCGAGTATTATTTCCTCCTACTCCGAGTAAAATAGGTATTTTCCCATTCACCCGTTCGATAACCATTTTCTTAATTTTCTTTTTTTCGTCTTCAGTCAAAGTCGGAGTTTCTGCTGTGGTACCAAGCACGCATAAAAAGTCAGTGTTGTTTTGAAGCTGATAGTCTACTAAACGCATCAATGCATCGTAATCAACGCTTTCATCCTCTTTAAATGGAGTAATCAGCGCTACCCCCATTCCTTTCAATCTAGTCTGTATCATGAGTATTATAAAGTAATCTCTAATTAAATGACTCGCAAAAGTACGATTTTTTTCGATTTACCATACAAATATAAGCTATAAAAAAGCTTTTTGTGGAAATTTGTTAGGATATGAGCGTTAAAAACTCATCTTCGCTTATAATCTTTATACCCAGTTTATGGGCTTTTTCCAGCTTGGACGGCCCCATATTTTCACCTGCCAGAATAAAACTGGTCTTGGTGGAGATGCTGCCAACGTTCTTTCCACCATTTTTTTCTATCAGATCTTTATATTCATCTCGAGAATGATGGGTGAATACGCCGCTTATTACGATAGATTGCCCTGCCAGTTTATCCGTATATTCATTCAAATCTTCTTCTTTACGATATAGTTGCAACCCGGCAGATTTCAGACGTTCTATAAGATTGACATTCAATGGACTTGAGAAGTATATTAAGATGCTTTGCGCTATTTTTTCCCCGATTTCATCGATGCTTGTCAGCTTTTCGAGATCTGCATTTTCCAGTTCCTCTATATTATTAAAGGATTTGGCTATTTTTTTGGCTACTGTTTCACCCACGAAACGAATTCCCAATGCAAAAAGCACTCTTTCAAAAGGAACTTCTTTGCTTGCCTTGATTCCTTTAATAATGTTTTCTGCAGATTTCTCACCCATACGGTCTAAATTTTTAATATCCTCTGCTGTGAGTTGATATAGATCTGCCGTATCCTTGATTAATCCCAAACGATAGAACGTATCTACGGTCTCCGGACCCAGTCCGTCAATATTCATAGCCTTACGACTGATAAAATGCTCTATTTTGCCTTTTATTTGGGGAGGGCAAGCTGTTTCATTAGGACAATAATGGGCTGCTTCTCCTTCATAACGTACCAACTTGCTGCCACATTCCGGGCAATGAGTGATAAATTTTACTTTTTCACCGATAAGCATGCCGCGTGCATCTTTGTCCACCCCTGTAATTTTGGGTATGATTTCTCCGCCTTTTTCCACATAGACCATATCTCCGATATGTAAGTCCAACCCTTCGATAATATCAGCATTGTGCAGGGAGGCTCTCTTCACAATAGTACCGGATAGTTGTACGGGGTCTAAGTTGGCGACAGGAGTTATTGCTCCGGTGCGTCCTACCTGATAAGTAACCCTGTTTAAACGCGTTAAGGCACGTTCTGCCTGAAATTTGTATGCTATTGCCCAACGAGGAGATTTTGCGGTGAAACCAAGACTTTTTTGTTGGCGCATACTGTTGACTTTTAGTACGATACCGTCTGTCGCAACCGGCAGGTTTTTACGTTCAGTATCCCAGTATCGAATATATTCGAATACTTCTTCAAGGCTGTGAGTTTTTTTCGTGTGCTCTGAGATCTTAAATCCCCAACCGGCGGCTGTTTGCAGATTCTCATAATGCCCGTCACAAGGCAATTCCTCTCCTAAAAGATAGTATAGATAGGCATCAAGCTTACGTGAAGCTACAATAGCGGAGTTTTGCAGTTTTAAAGTTCCGGACGCGGCGTTGCGTGGATTGGCAAAAAGCGGTTCTTCACGTGCTTCTTTTTCCCGATTGAGTTCTTCAAATACCTCCCAAGGCATTAATATTTCTCCTCTGATCTCAAAATGTTCAGGATAATTGTTGCCATGTAAAACCAATGGTATGGTGCGGATTGTTTTTACATTGTCTGTCACATCGTCGCCTTTTTCGCCGTCTCCTCGGGTTACAGCACGTACTAACTTGCCGTTCTCGTAGGTCAATGAAATGGACGTTCCGTCGTATTTCAATTCGCAGCATATTTCAAAATCCTCATTCAGAGCTTTTTTTACTCGGTCATAAAAGTCCGTTACTTCATTTTCGGAATAAGTGTTTCCTAACGAAAGCATGGGATATTTATGAGTTACCTGTGTGAAGTTCTTGTTCAAGTCACTTCCTACGCGCATGGTGGGAGAATTTTCATCTTGATACTCAGGATGCTCTTTCTCAAGGTCCTGCAATTCGCGCATCATGTCATCGAACTCTTTATCTGATATTTCGGGGGTATTCAGCACGTAATAATTATAATTGTGCCGATGGAGGTCGGTGCGTAATTGGTCTATTCTTTCTTTTATTGTCATAACGATTTTAGAGTTTGTACGCAAAAATACGGGTTTCTCCCGAATATTTTTTGCTTTTACTCTTAACTTACACTATTTTTGCGGAAAAATTAAGTATATGCGTATTGACATCATCACTGTTTTGCCGGAAATGATTGAAGGCTTCTTCAACTGCTCCATAATGAAACGCGCTCAAAATAAGGGGCTTGCAGAAATCCACATTCATAATCTTCGCGATTATACAGAAGATAAGTATCGCCGGGTAGATGATTATCCTTTTGGTGGGTTTGCCGGAATGGTTATGAAAATAGAGCCCATAGAGCGCTGCATCAATACTTTGAAGGCAGAACGAGAATACGACGAGGTAATTTTTACAACTCCGGATGGTGAGCAGTTCAATCAGCCTATGGCCAATACGTTGTCTTTGGCTAAAAATCTCATTATTCTCTGTGGGCATTTCAAGGGGATTGATTATCGCATTCGAGAGCATCTTATAACAAAAGAAATCAGTATTGGCGACTACGTACTGACAGGTGGTGAACTGGCAGCTGCCGCTATGGCTGGGGGGGGTTTACATTTTAC
>OCAV01000983.1_pt1 | contig 20914 bp, 15 predicted proteins | sample 1538331 | NCBI WGS metagenome assembly OCAV01 (sample SAMEA2580297, study PRJEB22360) | human gut metagenome | biome: human gut; feature: human-associated habitat; material: faeces | place: Denmark | collected 2008/2010
AAAAAGGCGGTATCCCGCCTTAATTCAGATGCTCTGGTAACTCAGTTACCGAGTAATTCACAAATATTTTAGAAATATTTTTCCGAAACGGATTGAATAAGCAATGGATATCTGCTATAGTGTATTCTGTTGGTTATAGATGATTGTCATTGTCAGTATACATGACAGGACAGATCCTTTACAGAAAGAAAAGAGGAAAACATTGCGTAAAAAATCACATATTTTACTTGCAAGATATCTCGCAGACCAGATGTCAGCAGCTTCCAGCCTGCAGTCCCACAGAAAAGCATTCTGTCTGGGAAGTATCCTTCCGGATATCAGACCATCCTTTATAACGAAACGGCATGAGTATTTTACAACCTTTGACCAGGTGAAGGAGAGCATGCGCCGGCTGGCTGTTACCACACCGGAGCAGAGCAATGAGAGAGTATACTGGCGGCGTTTCGGAGAAGTGATTCACTATATGGCGGATTATTTTACTTTTCCTCATAACAAAACATATACAGGCAGTCTTGCCCAGCACAATCATTATGAGAAGGTGCTGAAAAATGAACTCAAGTCCTGCATACAGGGAGGAGAGGCCTGCAGATACCTGCAGCCGGCAATTCGCTTCGATACCTTTGCCACACTGATCGATTATATCGAGGCAGCCCATGAACGGTATCTGAACAAGCTCCGCTGTGTGGAGGAGGATATCCGTTTTATCTTGAACATGTGCTTCCAGGTGATTCAGGGTCTGGTGCAGCTCGGTACAGGACGGCAATATCTTGCAGCATAAAAAACAGACAGCTTTCAGGGCAGAGAATGCCCGGGCTGTCTTTTTTGTTCCGGAAAAAATCTGAAGGAAATGTGAAGAAAAAATGAAATTTGAATAAAACCAAAAGATATCTTTTCGTCAAAGGTTGATTTACAAAAATGAATATGCTAGAATAAATCCGAATTAGTTGAACGTGATCGGACGTGATTGCGCTCATGAAGAAGTAGCGAAAGCGGATCTTTGGTCCGTTTTACACATGCCGAAGATAATGGGGGAAATAACAGACATGTTCGCGAAAAGAAGGGAGCCTTTTAAATATATGAAGAATAAATACCTAATGAAGTTCCTGTGCCTGACTCTGGCATCCGGTATGACTTTGTCAGGACCGGTCTCAGTTATGGCAGCAGAGGAGACAGTGACCGCTTATTCCGATGATTTTTCATCCGGTGATGATGGAGTGGATATCGGTTCACCGGAGACTCCGACACCGGAACCCCAGCCCGATCCTGTAACCCCGGAGCCTACAGTAACACCGGACACACCTACACCAGAGCCTACGGTAACGCCGGATACACCTACACCGGCGCCCACAGTGACACCGGATACACCTACACCGGCACCATCCGTCACACCACTTCCGGATACGCCTACACCGGCGCCATCTGTGACGCCGCTTCCGAATACACCTACACCGGCACCGCTGATCACAGATAATGCCAAGGCAGTGATCGACCGTATCAATGAGCTTCATCTTCAGACAATCACCCTGGAGAAGAAATCTCTGGTGCAGAGCGTACGTACTGCTTATGAAACTCTGACTGAAGATGAGAAGAAGGAAGTATCCAACTATAACCTTCTGGTGGAGATGGAAGCCCGCATTCAGACTCTGGAAACAGAGAAGAAAAAGGAAGAAGAAAATAAAGCCAGAGAGAAAAACGATTTTTCCGATAATAACAGCACCATAGCTACAGGTATTACCGGCACACCTGTATATTATGCATCCAATATCCATGCTGGTAAGGATTTCTATCTGGACAGCCTGAAGAAAAATTATAATCTCACCTTCTCCGATGATTTCTCAGCAGTTATGGACTCCATTGAGAAGGAATACAAGGAGAAAAACAAGCTTTCAGATGCCAGTGATTTGTCCGGATCCGGAATCAGCACATCTGCAGACAGCCTTCTGGTGAGAAACTGGCAGGATATCCTGGCAGTCTACATCTATCAGCAGAGCAAGGCAGGCAAAACAGAATTTACCCTGGATGGTTCCTGCAAAGAAGATCTGGCGAAGATTTTTGCAGAGATGAACCCGGTTGTCAGGGATAAGCAGAACATTACCCATGTTACATACGGCAACCGTAAGATCAATTACTATATTAAAAAGAATAAAATTTCCAAGAACGACCGTAAGGTTCTGAAAAAATATGTGGAGACAGACTGTAAGCTTCTCTGTGCAGTAGTTACTGCAGCCAAGGGCTTTGTACGTGAGAGCGTTGGGGATGATGTGTCCGAGGAACGTGTAAATGTAATCTCTGCAGCCTACTCTCTGGTAGGTAAGGTGGGATATTTCTGGGGCGGTAAGTCCACAAAGATCGGCACTGATCCAAGCTGGGGTACAGCTGAGAAGGTTTCCGCAGAAGGCAGCAAGAGTACAGGTACCGTCCGTGCATACGGTCTGGACTGCAGCGGCTTTGTAACCTGGGCAGTGATCAATGGCTACCAGGATCAGACAATGCAGGCAGCAGTAGGAGACGGAACCTCTGATCAGTGGGAGAAGGCAAATGTGGTTACTGAGACAGATGCACAGCCCGGAGACCTGGTATTCCAGAAGGGACCGGAGGCAGGCAGCGATAACCACGTAGGTATTCTTTGCGGTAAAACAGATGCAGGAGACTGGATCGCAGTACACTGCTCCTCCAGCAAGAACGGAGTTACAGTAGGCGAGGCCTACAGCGCAAGCTTCCGTTACATCCGTCAGCCGTCTTTCTATCCTACAGAGGCACAGATCCAGGAAATGCAGAACAGCAGCACAGCCATCAGTTCAGGCAACGATATCTTTACTGCAGATGTAAAGGTAAGCAATACCCTGCAGGATGCCATTAATTCCAACACGATCTCTGACGGAACTGCTACACTGACATCCGGCACAGAGGAGAAAAAGACCTCCATCCTGCCAAAGACTATTGACCTCTCCAAGAGTGATGTGACAGTATTTAAGGCAAAATAATGTTCGGCAGAGTATAATCTAAAATATAAAAGACACTTATCAGGAATTCGGCAAAAAAGAGATCTGGATTCCCTAAGTGTCTTTTTGTGTTTACGTTACTGTTTGTTTCGTTCACAGTAACGTGTTTATCATGTATAACTGTGCTAATTGTGGTAAAAATATTGACAAATTGTACTATTTTTGTTAACCTTAGGTATAAACTTGTTATATTTATAATTACAGATATTACCCATAAATGAAAGTCAGCTGCCAGACAGCTAATGTGGAAAAATACCGGAAAAGAGACTGAAAAATATGGCACTTAGACGTGAAAGAATGCGTCTGGGCGATCTGCTCATAAAGCAGAACGTCCTGACAGAGGAACAATTAAAAAAAGCCCTGCAGCTTCAGAAGGGAAGCGATAAAAAAATCGGTGAGATTCTGGTAGAAAATGGATTTATCACTGAGGAAATGATTGCCCGTGCCCTTCAGATGCAGCTGGGACTGAAGGTAGTCCAGCTTACAGGTGTGACCATCCCCAAGGAGGTCCGGAACCTGGTCAGTGTGGATCTGATGAAGAAATACACCTGTATTCCTTTTGAACTGGATCCCTACAATGCCAACATCCTCCATCTGGCTATGGCAGATCCTATGGATATGGCTGCTATTGATGATATTTCCATTGTGACCAACCTTCAGGTGGAGCCTTATATTGCCACCACCAGAGATATTCTGGCTGCCATTGACCGCCACTACGGTGCGTCAGAGACTATGGATGCTGCCAGACGTTTCACCCAGGAGAGGGCACAGCTGCGAGGCAATATTGAGGAAAATGAAACAGATGCGGATGTCAGCGATGCACCGATTGTACAGCTGGTCCGTTCTCTGATCGAACAGGCAGTACGACAGAGAGCCAGTGATATCCATATTGAAGCATTGGAGTCCAAGGTACGTGTCCGCTACCGTATTGACGGTGCACTTTTTGAGAGGATGGTTTACGACAACAGCCTTCTGCCTGCTATTTCCACCCGTATTAAGATTATGGGAGGCATGGACATTTCAGAGAAGAGGAAACCTCAGGATGGTCGTATGTCTATTGTGGTAGACAGACAGGAGTATGATATCCGAATTTCCTCCATCCCTACTGTGCACGGAGAGAAGATCGTTATGCGAATCTCCTCCAAGCTGAACCTTACCAGAAATAAGAAGGAACTGGGACTTGCTCCGGATGAGATGGCACGTTTTGACCATATGATGGCAAGCCCCTTTGGAATTATTTTTGTTACAGGGCCTACCGGAAGCGGTAAGTCCACCACCCTGTACACAGCCCTCAGTGAGCTGAACAGGGAGGAAGTCAATATTGTTACAGTAGAGGACCCTGTAGAAGCAGATATTGAGGGAATCAATCAGATCCAGGTCAACAATAAGGTAGATCTGACCTTTGCCTCAGCCCTTCGTTCCATTCTCCGTCAGGACCCGGATATTATTATGATCGGTGAGATCCGTGACCAGGAGACAGCAGGAATTGCAGTACAGGCATCCATTACCGGACATCTGGTAGTATCCACCTTACATACCAATAATGCAGTGGGTACTCTTAACCGTATGGCAGACATGGGAGTGGAGAGATACCTGATCGCAGATTCTGTAGTAGGAGTAATCGCCCAGCGACTGGTGCGTAAGCTTTGTCCCCACTGCCGGAAAATGAGACCGGCCAGCGAGGAGGAGAAGCGTATTCTCAGACAGAATACAGACCAGGAAGTTAATATTTATGAGCCTGCAGGCTGTAAGCTGTGCAATAATACAGGCTTTTTCGGACGAATCGGTGTATTTGAGATTATGGAGGTCAATGAAGAAATCCGTAACCTGATTGCCGAGAACGGTACCACAGAGGAACTGGAGGAAGCAGCCAAACGAAGCGGCATGCGCACACTCCGGCAAAATGGTATCCGCTATGTACTGGATGGAACTACTTCCATTGAGGAGATGCTAAAGGCATCTTACGAATAAGGGAATGCCTGTCTCACAGGCAGGAACCTGAATATAAGGACAAAAAAACATGTATGACTTAAATGAAATTTTGATACAGTCTGTAAAGGAGAGAGCTTCTGATATCCATCTCACCTCGGGACGGGCGCCCAGCTACCGTGTGGACGGTGTGCTGGCACCTATTATGGGGGAGAGACTGACTCCACAGATGCTGGAGGACATCCTTCTGCCCATTATAGACAAAAGACACCGGGAGGAATTAGAGGAAACCGGACAGACAGACTTTGCCTACGCCATTTCCGGGGTAGGTCGTTTTCGCGTGAACGTTTTTAAGCAGAGAGGTACGCTGGCAGCAGTTATGCGAAGCTTGCCTTTCAATATTCCGGAGCCTGAGGATCTGGGAATCCCCAGAGAGGTTGTGGAAATGACCAGCAGAAAACGTGGCCTGGTACTGGTTACAGGACCTACCGGCAGCGGTAAATCCACCACACTGGCCTCACTGATCCATGTGATCAACAGAACTTATCCTTACCACATCATCACTTTGGAGGATCCTATTGAATACCTCCACAGACATGACAAATCCGTGGTAAACCAGAGGGAGATCGGCAGCGATTCCACAGACTATGCTCAGGCACTGAGAGCCGCTCTCCGTGAGGACCCGGATGTGATCCTGGTAGGAGAGATGCGAGACCTGGAAACCATTTCCACTGCCATTACAGCGGCAGAAACCGGTCATCTGGTATTTTCCACCCTCCATACCATTGGTGCAGACAAAACTATTGACCGAATCATTGATGTATTTCCGCCAAATCAACAGCAGCAGGTACGGATCCAGCTGGCTTCTGTACTGGAATGCATTGTATCCCAGCAGCTGCTGAAAAAGGCAGATGGCAGCGGCCGTGTGGCAGCCCTGGAGGTGCTTTTTGCCAATAATGCGGTGAGAAACCTGATCAGGGAGAGTAAGACCTACCAGATTCCATCTGTGATGCAGACCAACAAGAGAGGCGGAATGCAGACCATGGATGATGCTCTGTATGATCTGTTTATGCGGAAGGTGATCGATGCAGATACAGCAGTGACCTACGCCCAGGAGCCTGTAAGCATGAACAGAAAGGTAAATCTGGATGCTGGCTCAGGCTTTGATACAGGCTTTGACGGAGGCTTTCATGCCGGCTTTGATGGACAGATGTTTTAGTTTGTAAAAAAGTAACAAGGATGCAGATCTCCGGATCTGTGTGACTATAGATAAAAGAGGTGAGAGCATGCCCGGTTTTTCCTACGTGGCAGTAGATAAAAGAGGCAAAGAGAAAAGGGGAAGCCTGGAGGCTGAAACCAGAGAGAGAGCATTGGAGCAGCTAAAGGCAGAGGGTCTGATTCCTGTTTCCGTCAGGGAGCAGGGGGCTTTGAACAAAGAGATTGACTTTTCCATTGGGAAAAAGGTTAAGCCCAGGGATCTGAGTGTTTTCTGCCGGCAGTTTGTCAGTATTACCCAGGCAGGTGTTCCTATGAAGGAAGCCTTGCAGATGTTAAGCGAGCAGACCGAGAATAAATGGCTGAAGCGTGCCATCTCTGAGGTACTTCTGAATGTGGAAAAGGGTAATACCCTGGCGGATTCCATGAGAAGCCAGCCGGATATTTTTCCGCCTATGCTGGTGAATATGGTGGAGGCAGGGGAGCAGTCCGGTAGTCTGGAGATGGCTTTCTCCAGGATGGCGGTGCATTTTGAAAAAGAGGCAAAGCTGAAGGCTACTATTAAGAAGGCTACTATTTATCCTATTATTCTGGTTATCGCGGCCATTGGGGTAATTGCAGTTATGCTGTTGTTTGTAATCCCTATCTTTATTGATATGTTTGCGGATCTGGATATTGAGATGCCGGCTATTACTATGTTTGTTATGAACAGCAGTAAGTGGATGACTTCACATTGGTATGTGGTACTGGCGATTATTGTTGGGGTTGTGGTTGCTTATAAGCTGATCTACAGGACCACACAGGGGCGGCTGACCATTGACAGGATCAAGATGAAGATGCCTTTGTTTGGGAAGCTTACAGTGAAGACTGCCTGTTCTCAGTTTGCCAGAACTATGAGTACGCTGCTGATGTCAGGTATTTCTACTATTGATGCTTTGGAGACTACTTCGAAGATTGTTAATAATATACATTATACGAATGCTATGCTGAAGGCCCGTGAGGAGGTTATGAAGGGTGTTCCTTTGTCAGAGCCTCTGGAGGCGTCCGGGATTTTTCCTCCTATGGTGTATCATATGACCGGGATCGGTGAGGAGACCGGTAATGTGGAGGAGATGCTGGAGAAGATGGCGGATTATTATGACGAAGAGGTGGAGATGACTACCCAGATTGTACTGGCGGCTATGGAGCCGTTGATTATTGTATTTATGGCGTTGGTTGTTGGTACACTGGTTATCGCGGTTATTTCGCCGATTGGGGCTATGTATAATGGATTGGATAATCTGTAAGTTTCTTGCGATTGGGAACCGCATTAAAAGTTTCTGAAGAATTTGGATGTTTCACAGCTTGCATAGGGGCTGTGTTCATCATAGAAATCATGTAAATGTCGTGTTTTCTTAATGACATGGAAGGGGGCGCGTGGAAAAAGCGGGATTTAAGTGATTTTTGAAATTAAAAGAGGAAATGATATTACCGGGTGGACGCTCCGAGACGTAGATGTATTTGCCTGCGGCTTCGGAGCCAGTCATGATAGACCTGGCTAAGACTCCAGCAGATGTAGGCAAATACATCTACATCTCGGAGCTGGTATTGGTAATATCTCAGTAAATGATATTTCTTCTTTTAATAAAGCAAAGACAAAATGTAACAAGAAAACTGAATAACGAGTTTATAAACATAACTCCCTCCCTCCTGGAAAAGCGATTTTTACAGGGGGGGGGGTGGAGAGCCCGTCAGGGTTCTCGCTCGTTGAATCAATCATCGGATAGTGACATTCGTGATGACAGCAACAGGAGAGTTATGTATTCATCGAAAAGTTGAATATATTGTCTGGCATGTAAAATGTGCTGCTCTTGTATCTTTCGACACGATATGACTCTATCCGGATTGAAAAAGAATTAATTATTTTTTTGAAGGAGAATGAGTTATGTTTAAATTTCTGAAAGACAGAAAGAAAGATAACAAGGGATTCACTCTTGTTGAGTTGGTAATCGTAGTTGCTATCCTGGCAATTTTGGTTGGATTATTGGCACCGCAGTATACAAAATATGTTGAGAGATCAAGAAAGGCTGCTGATGCATCCAATCTGGATAGTATGGTAACAGCTGTAAAAGTTGCAACTGCAGATCAAGCATATTCTGACTTAATTCCTGCAAGTGCTGATGTGAATGTTGTTATTACTATGACAAAAGATGGAACTACAATTACTTATGGTGGAACAGACTTAGCAAGCGTTGCAGATAATGATGCAAATAAAACTGCAGCTGAAACATTAAAAAGTGCTCTTGTAGAGTATGCTGGAAATGAATGGCAGAAAACTACTTTGAAATCTAATGCATGGGATAAAGTAGGTGCAACTCCAACAATTAAGGCAACTTGTGTAATTGCTCCATCTGGTTCAGTAACTGTCACATATACTCCAGATGATGTAAAAAATAAACTGAAAGAGTCCTAATATCAGCTTTTCGATGAATGCATAACAATCTTTTGCTATGCATTAGTAATGTTACTATCTCGGTATAACGAATGTTAAGGAGATAGTACAATGTTAAAATTATTTAACAGAAAGAAAAAAGATAACAAAGGTTTTACATTAGTAGAACTTGTAATTGTAGTTGCTATTCTTGCAATTTTAGTTGGTATTCTTGCACCACAGTATACAAAATATGTTGAAAAATCAAGAAAAGCTGCGGATGCAAGTAATCTTGAGAATCTTGTAACTGCATTTAAAACAGCAGCGTCTGATGGCGCAGATACAATTACTGCTGGGACCTATGGTATTCAGATAAAGACTAAACAATCTACTGGCAATTCAGCAGTTGCAGGTACGTATACAGCGGCTGCAGCTGCTGGTGGTGTAGCTTCAGTAACTCAGGTTACTGATTTGGAAGACTTATTGGGATCATATGCAGGTTCAGATTGGGTTAATACATCTTTGAAGTCCAATAAATGGACAACTACTCAAAATGATAATACAGGAACTACTTATTTAAATGCTATTACAGCAAAAATTGAAGTGAAAAATGATGGTTCCGTTAATGTTTCATATGAGCCTACTTGGATTAAAGATATGGCAAAATAGTATTTAGGAAGGAACTTACCCTATGCTTCTTTTCTTGGAACTCATCCCCTACATAATAATCTTCATATTCGGAATCACCATCGGCAGTTTCCTGAATGTCTGCATCTACCGAATCCCTCTCGGGGAGTCGGTAGTGACGGCCCCCTCCCACTGCATGACCTGTGGGTGGAAACTGAAGTGGTATGATATGGTTCCGGTGTTTAGTTGGTTGGTATTAGGCGGTAAGTGTCGTAACTGTAAATCAAAAATTTCAGTACAGTATCCGATCATAGAGGGTGTCAATGGCATCCTCTATGTGGTGATATGTGCAGTGAATGGTCTGGAATGGAGCAGTATGATTTATTGCTTTATGGCGTCAGCCCTTCTGGTGCTGAGTATCATTGACTGGCGTACTTATGAGATTCCGTTTGGAATCAATGTATTCCTGTTCGTACTTGGTGTAGCAATGACAATCCTTGACAGAGGAAATCTTGCAGAGCATCTGATTGGAATGATCTGTGTCAGTGGTCTGCTGGGGATTTTGTATCTGTTAACTGGTGGCAGAGCTATTGGCGGGGGAGATATCAAGCTGATGTTTGCCTGCGGCCTGATCCTTGGATGGAAGCTGATCTTGCTCGCTTTTTTCCTGGGATGTATTATTGGCTCAGTGGTTCATATCATTCGTATGTCTGTAAAGAAAGCAGGACGTATGCTTGCGATGGGTCCATATCTGTCAGCGGGGATTTTGCTGGCTGCTTTATGGGGCAATGCATGGATCAACTGGTATCTGTCATTACTGGGACTGTAAAATTTTAACTGGAAATCGAAAAGTTTTTCAGTTAGAAAAATATATTTTAGCCGTGAGTTAGAATGTATTTTTGTAACCGAAAAATACGAGAGCAGCTGTTTGAAAAAATGGCAGGCTCTCATACGGAGGAACGCACAAATGGCGAAAATTTTAAGCATAGAAGTAGAGGCATCTCAGGTCAGAGTTGCGGAAATCGAAGTACGTGGTAAGAAAGGCAGGATTTTTAACTGTTTCTGCATTCCGGCACCTCAGGGAGCGGTGGAAGATGGACAGATCCGGGATACCAAAAGTCTTGCAGAAGTTTTGAGGGAAGAACTTTCTCAGAGAAAGATAAAGACAAAAAAGGTATATTTTGCAACTGGTTCTACCAGAATTGCCAGCAGAGAAGTTCGGATTCCGTTTGTAAAGACAAACAGGATTCAGAGTATCATCGAGGCAAATGCTACAGATTATTTTCCGATTGATGTAATGAAATATATCTTATCTTACAGCGTAACAGATGTAGAGACTCAGAAATCAGAAGATGGAAAAGAAGAAACCAAACAGTATCATCTGATGGTTTATGCGGCGCCGAAAGCGATTTCTGCAGCTTATAGTGAATTTGCTGAGAATGCCGGACTGACAATGGCTGGCATTACCTATACAGGTGACAGTGTTTATCATGCTGTCAGGGGAGAATATGCGACAGGAACACATATCCTGGTGAAGATTGAATTAAAAGGAACCAGCATCAGCATTATCAATAATGGAGAGCTGGCTTTGCAGCGTAACATCAATTATGGTGTGGACAGTGCTGTCGAGACAGTGAGAGCTTTTCCGGAATTCGGAGACAGACTGGATGTGGGAGAAGCGCTGGAAGTACTTTGTAATAGAAGATGTATCAATTCTGCCCTTGACATGATGCCTGCAGATGAAATGGCTTCTGATGAGGACAGAATGCTGGAAACAGCCAGAGCAGAAGTAACAGAGAGCCTGAGATATATGATCGGAAATATTTCCCGAATCATGGACTATTATATTTCCCGCCATACAGATGCGACTTTTGAAACGATTGACTGCTGTGGTCTTGGTGCGCAGGTGCAGGGATTGATGGAGCTTCTTACCAATGAACTCGGTCAGCCTGTAAAAGTTCTGGAAAAGGTGGAGAATTTTGCCCTGCTGTCCAGTGCCGAGAATGAGGGCGCTTACCTTTATGCTGCAGTTATGGCGCCAAGTATTTCAGGTGTAAATCTGATGGAAAAGACCAGCAGAAAAGCAAAAGAAAAGAAAGATACTTTAAGCGGCGCAATCGTTATTTTTGTAGTTGGAGCTGTTGCGGGCGTTGCGCTGACAGCTGCGGGATATGCAAATCGTATTTATCAGCAGCATGAGCAGGATCGTCTGAATCAGAGGATTTCAGAAGAGAGTTCTATAGAAGATATTTACAATGCTTATAATACAGCGAAGTCACAGTACGACAATTACCAGAATATGTATCAGTACACAAATACTCCAAATGAGGGACTCAAGAACTTCATTGAGGAGATGGAGGAAAAAATGCCTTCTGATATTACAGTGGAGAGTTTCAGCTCTACCGGAAGTCAGGTCAGCTTTTCCATGCGTGTGACCAGCAAATCAGCAGCAGCGAATACCATCATGCAGCTTCGTACTTTTGACAGTCTGGCAACTGTAACCACAACTGGAATCGATGAGGCTGAGGACGGAACTGTTTCTATGAGCGTGGCGTGTACCTATGCAGATCCGGCACCATTGGATCAGAGCACAGAATAAGGAGGCAGATTAGAATGGACATGAATATTTCTATGCGAGATAAGAAAATACTGCTGATGTTTCTGGGATTAGGTATTTTTGCAGGTGGATATTTTTTTGGGTATCGGCCGCAGATGGAAGAAGCGGAGAGTATCCAGGCATCAAATGTACCGCTGCAGGAGCGTTTGAATGACCTGCTTGATCTGGCAGAGAACAGAGAGTTTTATCTGGAAGAAACAGATTCAATTAATGCAAAGATTGACGAATATACATCAGAATTTCCGGCAGATATCCGTTCTGAGGATGGAATTGTGCTTGCACAAAATATGGAAGATTCTCTGGATATGAGCATTTCCAATGTTGGACTCGGCACCAGAGAATTTATCGCAGCTCTGGATGGAAGTACAGAGGATCCGCTGATCGATATGCCTGACGAAACTTTATCAGAGCAGGCAAATGCCCAGACCCAGTCCCAGATTGATGAGATCGAAGGTGCTGATACACAGGGCGAGAAAGATCTGCAGAATGCTTCTGATGCAGAGGCTGAGAACGTAGCTATGACTCTGACTACTCCGGTACTTTACCGTACACAGGACAGCATGCAGTTTACAGGTACATATGCAAGCCTTAAGGATATGGTAGAATATCTGTCGGACCAGATCGGCAGAATGACATTGGATAATGTAAATGCTTCTTTTGATTCTTCTACAGGAAATCTTTCCGGAAGTATTACAATAAACCTGTTCTCCATGGCAGGAACCGGCAAAGCATATACAGAACCGGATGCAGGAAGCGTTGCATACGGAACCAACAATATCTTCGGAACGATTGAATCAAAGAAGAGCAAGAAAAGCAAAAAGAGTAAAAAGGCAGCGGCAGATACAGCAGATCAGGCAGCTTCCGACACTGGCGCTGACGGCCAGAACACCAACAGTCAGGGAGGAGAAAATACGCAGGATGCAGTAGCCCCTGCTGATACCGCCGGACAGGCACAATAAAGAAAAGTATGTTAGAGGGGAGAAATACAGGGCCCCTCTATCTGCATTTTATGAAAACTATAGATCTGAAAATTGAAAGTGGATCATGCATATCCGCATAAACGACAAATAATCGTGAAAAAGACATAAGAGAAGGGAGCATACAGTTGGACAGAAAAAAGAATAAGAATTCAAATGCAGGTATGACACTGTTGGAAGTAATTATTGCAGTGAGTATCTTTTCTATAACTGCGATCGTGCTCCTTCAGAGCTTTGTGACTTCAAGCAGGATCAATAAGAAGTCTAATCTCTATTTGGAAGCAACTACTGTAGCACAGAATATCATGGAGGAGGTTAAGGCTAAGAAATTTGAAGAAGTTTCACTGGCATTTAACTACCCTCTGGACAGTAACGGCTCTTCCAGACTGACTTTCCTTGACACTCAGAAAAGCAGGATCAACAGTGAGACTGCGGATGAACTGGGTGTAAAAGAAGTATTGGCTGCCAAAGACAACAATAATTCAGTAATATATAATCCAGTGCGAAAATACACAGATGGTGTGGATGAAGCAAATGTAACAGCATCTGTAATCTCCACAGATAATGGAAAAACTTACAAATTCAATCCAAGAAAAACAGGAGATAATGCCTCTAAATATTATTTTGAGCTTACAAATGTGAACAATAATCATGAGACCTTCGATGCGTTGGTGACCTTTGATGGAAGTAAAACTTCCGGGTATAAGAAGAAAACGGCTACTAACAATGAAGAAGGTAAGAATGATTATCTGGCACCGAACATTTCAAGATTAGACACGACTTTTAATGCACCTTTTATTGTAGAAAAGAAAAAATATTTAAATAGATTTTCAGGAGCGGATGGAAGTGAAGGCTTATTACATAAGCAACTCCGGGCAGCGCAAAAAAAGTGGGCAGATGATTTAGCAAAATATTGTGGAGATCCTGATAGTGAAGAATATGCTGAGAAGATGAAGGAATTTTGTGATCAATATAACGAACCTGTCAATGAATTAGATTCCGAAGAAGTATTCAATAGTGCTAAGAAGACTTTAGAGGTTACAATCGAATATAATGAAGAGACAGGAAAAGTAAATGTAGATGCAAAATATACCATTGATGCTCATGATTATGTTTCAAAAAATGATCCAGTGTATGGAAGAATGGATCTGTGTGCATGTGGTGGCGATGAAGAAAAAGAAAATAGTAATTCGGATGAATATTTTTGTACAATAGTTAGTGAACAGAATTTTTATAGTTCCAGTATAGAAAATGCTTTAAAGAATATATATATTTTTTATTATCCTAATTATAATTCGAAGAGTAATGTGAAACCATTGGACGAGATTATAGTGAAAAACGAAAATAATTATCCGGTAAATTTGTATATTATTAAACAGCAGGATGAAAATAATAAAGCAACTTTGCTTACAGATGAGAATAAATATCGTATGTCTTTATCTATAATAGAAAATCCTTCAAAAATAAAAAGTAATTGGAGTACAAATCTAAGTTTATTTAGATCACAGATAAAACTTCGGACAAATCTTGATTATAATATAAGTTATGATGAATTGGAGCGACCTAAAATTAGTCAGATGAAGTTGTCTTATCAGGAGGCAGGTTCATCTGTGCGATTACCTATTACGGGTGTAACTGCGAAAAAAATACTTGATTATAATGGACTAGATGACAGGGAAGAAAAAGATCGTATTTATACTGTAAAAGTTAATGTATATAAAGCAGGAGCAGCTGCAAAAGGATTTCCAAAGGATGAACTTATTTTGAGTTTAGACGGTGCCGAGGAAAATTAAACTCGCCAGGAGGGTAAAATGGACAAATATATAACAGAAAAAAATAATAAAGGATTCTCATTGTTTACTGTTATAGTTGCAATAGCTTTTGTTGGAATTCTTGGCATGTTTGTAATTTATATAGCAATCTCTAATTTTCATATGAAGATTACTGATTTGAAGGGTAAAGACAGTTTTTACACGGCAGAACAGGCTATAGAAGAAATACGTGTAGGACTTCAGGAAGAAGTTGGAGATGCAATGTCAGAAGCCTATATAGAAGTCCTGGAAAATTATGATCAATCTGAAAATAATCAAGATGAGACACAGGATGAGACTCGCCAGAAAAATTTCAGAAAAAAATTTTATGACAAATTGGGAACTGGAATTCAAGAAATACTTGATAATGGAGGTTTGAAAAAGAAATATGTAGATCTTACAGTAAGTGATGATGAGACATTAGAAATTGTAGAACCTACATTATCTAAATTGAATTCTCAAGAGGAAATAAAAAAGAATAGCAAAATATACCTAAAAAATCTTAAGGCAATTTATGTAGATCCTAAGGGACGTGCATCTATTATAAAAACGGATATTCAGCTTGGAATTCCGAATGTAAAATTTGCGACGCCTTCAACACTGCCGGATATTAAAAAAATGGTTGTTGTGGCAAATGGTGGAATTGTATGTAATGAAGATCCAACAAAAGCCAACGAAATTATAATGAAGGGTAGTATATATGCAGGGCTTCTTGATAATGCAGCAGAAGGGATTAGCGCGAAGGAGAATCCGGCAAGTATTTATGTAAAAAATAATACAAATTTATCTATTCTTTCAGGGGGAGAATACTTTGCATGTGGTGGAGAAATTAATCTTACACCGGGAAGTGCATTTACAAGTGATTCAGGAGTTGCTTTATGGGCAAGAGGACTGTCATTAAAATCGGCAGAAGCGAACTTGTTAGGGGATACTTATTTTTCAGATGATTTAACCGTTGGAGGCAATGGAAGCAAAGTTACTATAGCAGGAAATTATTATGGTTATGGGTCAGAAAAATCAGCTGAAGGTGCTGTCGATCTTACGCATGTTGATCTTACGCAACAAAATGCTGCAGATTTAAGTAGTGCAATTATTATTAATGGAAAAAACACGACTGTTGACTTATCAGGGGTGCAAAAATTAATGCTGGCAGGCCAGAGTTATGTTTCAATATCAGATGGTATTATGACAGGAGAAAGTGTTACAGTGAAGGGGGCACAGCTTGCATATTTGGCACCTACAGAAGTTCTTGGGGATGAATTGACAGATACTTCAAATTTTACTAATCCTATGACGTATGATGATTATTTGAACAGTAATTTAAATAGTGACATTATTCCGGTAAAATGGGATGTTGCAGTAGATTCTTGGGGTGGAAAGACCTTGAGAAGTATTGGTGTTGACAGCAAAAGTCCTGTGAAAAAAGTAATTTATGCAGATAATGCTAGTGGAGGAGCAGTTTATTTTTATTTAAACTTTACAGATGAAACGAAAGCTGCTGAGTTTATGCAGCAATATTATGCAAAAAATCCGGATATTAAAGCACAAATGGATAAATATTTTTCATTTTATTTTAATGGGGAAGATTCTGGCATTTATGTAAAGGACAATGATGCATATCTTCTTTATGTGACTAATGGAAATATTCTTTCTTATTCGGGTGGCGATGAGGGGAATGGTAAACTATATAATGCCTCAAATGAAGAACTAACACAAAAATATGTACAAAAGCAGATTGAATATCAAAAAGATTGGTTTGCACTTAATAGGAAAATGACTACAAATTATAAAATACTTCAGAAAGTAGTGGATCCAGATGATCCGACTTTGACTCATGATGAAACAGATCCATCTAGTACAGTATTTTCTAATTGGGTTAATGAAAGAAAATTAAAAGAATTTCTGGAAAGTAAAAACCAAAAGATATATCAGTATCCTAATAATGAGTCACCTAGTATTATTTTATATGATAATGAAAGCGATGATAAAGAAAAAACATTAAAAATCACGCAGAAAGAAGCTGATACAGCTAGACTTATAATTTGCACTGGAAATGTTGAGATTGAAAAAAATACAGAATTTAGTGGAATTATTATAGCTAAAGGTAAAATTACATTAAATCCGGGTGTGAAATTGGAATCTGCTCCAGTGGATGCAGCAAAAGCATTTCAAGAACAGATAGATGATACTACTGCCAATGGGCAGGGTGTTGCAGTAAAGGATTTTTTGTGGGATGGAGATCAATATGAATTTGGAAGCTCCTCAGAAATAATAAATGAAGGACAAAATACAGAAACAGAGGCAGTAACATATGATCTGGCAGATTGTGTAACTTATAAAAATTGGCAGAAAGAATAAAGTGTAAGAAGGTGAAATCAGAAATGAGAAAGAAAAATAAGGGATTTACATTGGTGGAAATGGTTATTACAGTTGCGCTATTTGCTATACTTCTCGGAATTCTGGTTCCATCATTAAATTCTATTATAGGTTTTAGAGTGCAGAGAGCCACTAATTCTATTGCTTCTGCGTTAGATAAAACTAAAATTGAGGCATCTAACCGTCTTGTGGGAGAAATGATGCTGGAGAGACGTAAGGATGGCTATTATATCAGTTACATTATTGACCGTGGAAAGGTAAATGGAAAAGAAAATATAAAATGGAATGAAGATGAAGAAAAAATTGCGCCATCAAAAACAAGTATAAGCTATAAAGTAGAGGGGAGCAATGCGGCGAAAGAAATGACAGAGGGCGAGAAGCTTATTATTACTTATGACCGGGCAACAGGTGCATTTTTGCCTTTACAGAGCCAGAGTGAAACGTATTGGGATAAGGATATTTTTGAAGAATTGCGAGAGGGTAAGAGTATTTTTACCGAAGGAGCTTATTGTAGTCAGATTATTGTTAGCGGTGGAGGAAGAAAGAGAATAATTAATCTTTTAAAAGATACTGGAAAGTATGAGATTCAGGCAGGCTGACAGAAAAGGGAGTGGTGCTATGAGAAACAATGAGAGAAGAAATAAAAAAAACAACTTGGGTTTTACATTAATAGAATTGATTGTTACAGCTGCCATAATTGCGATTTTTTCTGGAGTAATTCTGACATTTATTACTACTGGGTCAAATTCATATAGGAATACATCCAGTAATTCAAAAGTCCAGATGGAGACGCAGGAAACTTTTGACAAAATTGAGGATATGATTATTAATGCTAACAGAGGCATTTACTACGGTTATGGAAGAAATAATCCAATCACTTATAATGATATTAAATCCAATAATGGGACCAATAGCACACAAGATAAAATATTTGCCGTATATGAATCGCAAAATGATGATATGGATACACAAAGTATGGATGATGAAGATGAGGATTTAGAGGTAAATGATGGTGCAGATGCTATTCAGACTTTTAGTTCAAATGCCAATGTGTCATCTGATAATAAAACAAATTATCAACCCCAAACGGGAGATATAATGTCTCTGATATGTTGGGATGCTGCAAGTGCAGAAATAAAATATTATCAATATAAATATAGCAGTAGTGGATGGAAAGAGGAAGATTCCGTAGAACAGGGACAAGCTTTGGCAACAGGTGTGTTGGATTTTCGCTCTGATATCACAAAGGCGTTGACAGATAATATTGTGAGGTTTCAGCTGGCAACAAAGGTTGGCAATAAGGAAATACAGACATTACATAGTGTTAGTTTACGGAATGAAATAGAAATATTTGACAAGACAGATGTAGAACCATCTATAACTATAACACCAAAACCATCTGTGCCGACAGATACTCCGATACCAACAGTAACAGCAACGCCGACACCAACAATAACATTAATGCCAATAGAAACACCGATGCCAATGGTAACACCGACGCCAACGGTAACACCGATACCAACGGTAACACCGACACCAACAGAAGCACCGACACCAACAGTGACGCCGACACCAATGGTAACACCGACACCAACAGTGACGCCGACGCCAACAGTAACGCCAATACCAATGGTAACACCAACACCGACGGTAACGCCAACGCCTACACCAGGAATAGTAGAAATAGTGACGAATACCACAGGTGCATTTGCAGTTGAAAGAAATTCTAAATATTATTGTCAGCCATATGGTGAAGGGGCTCATTTTCAATTAAAAGTCAATGATGATTCTTGGGATTGGTATAATGGATTAGTAACCATTGATTGGAGCATAGAAGGCGATGATGTTGGAGTTTCTGAACCGGTTGGGGCTGCTAACAGACGAGATGCTGCGTTTGATGTGGGTGCAAATGCAAAAGGATTTGTTTTATCAGCAACATGTACGAAACATAATGGATGGGGCGATGCAGATCCTATTATCTTTCAAGAAACAGCTAAATGTTATGTATCCGTTGCAACTGAAATGGAAATTAGTTCTCTTCCCGATACTTTAGAAAGGGGAAAGAAATATGAATTAGGAGTAACAGTTAAAATGGATAATATAAAAGAAAATGATGATGGAACATATAGCCATTATGAAACAGGAGTATATACTAAGAATAAACAAAGTGAAAATACGAAAATTGATTGGAAGGATGCAGCATCTAATGATCAGTTAACTGGATCAGATGCAGACAGAACTTTTATTATAGTTAATGAGAATCCAGCATTTTCAAAAATCAAAATACAGGCGGGCATGTATTGGATGAATGAAATTGTAGGTAGGAGTTGCTCTTTTAAAGCTGAAAAAGAGTATACTATTAGATAAGTTTTTTTAATATATTTGATAATTGAGTTTTGCAAATTTTTATCACATTGGGGTCGCACCCCCTGTCGAGAAAATAATGATCCCTGGCGGGGTCGCACCCCCTGTCGGGAAAATAAAGAAACGAAATTTGTTTTAAAAGTTTTCTAAAGAAAGTATAAAAATCTAACTGAGCCACAGACTGGACCCACCCAGCCTGTGGCTTTCTTCATTCCGTGGTTGACACACCGGCCATCATTTGCTACACTAAAATCACATATCTGGGAAAGTTCTAAGGCCGTTCGGTCAATCTGATTCCACATATGAAACTGAAATAAATATGGTGGAAACAGTACAACGGCACATATAAATTCTGTAGAAACGATGCTGTTTCCTCCATCATAGGGAAAGGAGCATGCAGATGCAGAATAAAAGAAAAAAACTGGAAGAGCTAAACCTGCTGGATGATTTTCTCTTCAATGCCATGATGACATATCCTGAAATGGGAGAGAAGTTTACACGAAAGATTCTGAAACTTTTGTTTAATAAGGAATTTCGAAATCTGAAAGTGATTGCGCAGAAATCCTATGGGGGATTGAATACGGATTTGCGGGGAGCCCGTCTGGATGTTTATGTAGAAAGCGATGACAGCGCGGAGATAGATGCGTCAGAGGATGCATCTATTTATGACCTGGAGCCGGATAAGAATGATAAGGCAAAGTATGTTGCCGCATTTCCGCAGAGGATCCGCTTTTATCATGCCATCATAGACAGCCGCAGCCTGAAATCAGGAGAGGATTTTGGAAAGTTAAAGAGAGTATACGTGATCTTTATCTGTAATTACGATCCTTTTGGTTACGATAGGGTGAAATATACAATACGAAATATGTGCGTAGAAGAACCGGAAATGCCATACGATGATGGTGCACAGACAATCGTATTGTATACCAAGGGAACAAAAGGTGATGACATATCCGAGGAACTCCGGCAGTTTTTAAAGTATATGGAGAACACAACCCAGACAAATGCCGTAAATGATACACTGAAGGATATCCAGAAAATGGTGGATATCGTGAAGCGGGACGGGGAGGTGTCGTTAAGCTATATGAAGGGTTTTGAGAGAGATACGATCATGTATGAAAAAGGTCAGGCAGCTGAACGAAAAAATACAGAAAAGGAACGCGAAAATACAGAAAGAGAACGTCAGAGAGCGGATTCTGCTGAAAAAGCAAGGGATGAAGCCGAAAAAGAAAAAATGAAAGCACAAAAAGAAACCACAGAAGCACTTAAAAGAGTAGCTGAACTGGAGAAACTTCTGCAATGTAAACCGACTGAGACTAAATAGAATTTCTCCAATAAAGCCACAGACTGGCACCCACCCAGCCTGTGGCTTTTTGCAGTAAAAGACCGGTCGGAGTCGCTCCCAGTCGAGAAGGTGTCCGGATGATCTAATGCCGGATTCAGGCAACAATACATCCTCGTTGCCAGGCAAAACAATCTACTGCAATGCGGTCCGCTTTATCTGGGTCAGTGCCTTCGACACTGCAGGTATTGAAATGATGATCACCGTGATAATGCCCTCTGCCAGCAGATAGCTGTAATTGTAT
>OCAV01000989.1_pt1 | contig 20805 bp, 13 predicted proteins | sample 1538331 | NCBI WGS metagenome assembly OCAV01 (sample SAMEA2580297, study PRJEB22360) | human gut metagenome | biome: human gut; feature: human-associated habitat; material: faeces | place: Denmark | collected 2008/2010
TACTCGCGCGGAGTTCCAGGTTGGTCTGCTGGTGTTCGGCGGAGCCGATGACCGCCTTGATACGTTCGGCGTCCGGCAGACGCGGGTCTTCGAACAAGCCGAGGCGGAATTTCAGGGCCAGGATGCGCGAAACGGCGTCGTCGATCAGCGATTCGTCTAGAAGGCCGGTCTTCACGGCCTCAATGGCACCCTCGTAGAACTGTGGGGTGGTCATGACCAGGTCGTTGCCGGCCTTGACCGCGTCTGCCGCGGCGTGCACGTAATCGGGTTTGACGTGCTGCTCCCATACCGAACGGCCGATGTTGTCCCAATCGGTGATCAGCGTGCCGTTGTACTTCCATGCGCCGCGCAGCTTGTCGGTCAGCAACCATTTGTTGAATGTGACCGGCACGCCTTCGATGGACTCGTAGCCGAGCATGAACGTGCCGCAGCCTTCCTTGGCCACGCGTTCGAACGGCGGCAGGAACCAGGATTCGAGCTTGCGGTGGGAGAGGTCGGCTTCGGAGGCGTCACGGCCGCCCTGGGTCTCGGAGTAACCGGCGAAATGCTTGGCGCAGGCCAGGATCGCGTTCTTCGGTAGGGCCTCGCCGGCCTTGGCGCCGCCCTGGTAGCCCTTGACCATGGCGGAGGCGAGTTCGCCGATCAGCATCGGGTCTTCGCCGAAGGTCTCGTCCACACGCCCCCAACGGGTATCTCGGGCGATGCACAACACAGGAGAAAACGTCCAATGTACACCGGTACAAGAGACCTCCTCGGCGGTAGCACGGCCGGCGGCCTTGACCTTGTCCGGATCCCAGCTGACAGCCATGCCGAGCTGGGACGGGAAAATAGTGGCGCCCGGCCAGAAGGAGTATCCATGGATGCAGTCATCTCCGATAATCAACGGGATGCCCAGACGCGTCTTCTCATTGACGGTCTTGGCGGCACGAGATAAATCCTCGGGGCTGGTATGCAGAATGGATCCGACATGCTTATTCACGATGAGATCCTCAAGATCGCCGCCGCGGGCGTCAAGCTGCATCATCTGGCCGACCTTCTCTTCAAGTGTCATACGAGAGAGCAAGTCGGCGATTCGCTCACCAGCGGGCAAATCAGGATTCTTGTACGGTAAGGTTTCAGCAGTTGCGGCAGGCGTAGTGTTGTCGGTCATACGAAGTCGCTTTCCTCAGTGAAATCGAACAGTTTTTTTAATTACCAATTGGTAGTTTATCTATTGACAGCATACAACACGCTTATGCCGCGCGCATCACATACACCAAAACGACCGTATGTATGCGACCCCTTCGTTCGCCCGCATACTTACTGCCGCTATCAAGCACAAGCATCGGTTCAAGGCACACAGCGAATCAGCGATACCCGTCCCATATCGGCGAAGGAAATATCGCCGGCTCCAGATCGGCCCATTCATCGCATAAGTCAATGGCCGGCCCCCGTAACCACCTCAGTTGCACACCATCCATGATCTCCAGAGCATGGCGCAACGTGGGCCGGACCTCCTCAAACGAGGTGAATTCGGAAGGCAGGTTCCAGTTGTATGTCGAATAGTATTGCCATATTGAATCCCGACGATTGGCAAACTCGTCATGTAACGGATGCGCAGGATTGAACGATTCGACCTGCAATATCGAGAACAGCTGAACAAGCATGGGGCGCGTGGAATTGCAATGTACCAAGAACCTCAGATATGCGGGCAATCTGAAATCATCGGGCCCTGAACCAGGCAGGCCGGAGGCCATGAAGTCTTCCACACTGCCAAACGTGTTGTAATTCTCGTGATACACCGCGGCAAGCAGGTTATCTTTGCTAGGAAAATATCGCAAAACTCCCTGCTTGGTAACACCGACCGCATCGGCCACATCCTGCACAGAAGTACCGTTGTAGCCACGCTCGGAAATCAGTCGCACGGCAGCATCGAGAATTTCCTGCCGGCGTTCCCCCGGCGACTTGCGAACACGCTTATGCTGCAATGAATTCCCAGCTGTCATATCCGCCAGTCTATCCGCATTCTCCCCACTCCCATGCGCAACCACATCCAATATCCTTGGCCGGATATGCAAAACGGTGCCAAAACAAAACATTCTGTCATGCCTTCGACACCGATATCACGCAATAGATTTTTCTGTATATGCTTCTTCGCTTACTCCTGGAACACGTCGGGATGCTTCAGATCGCCGGGAATGTCGGACAAAAGGCCTTCGAGCCCCAGGAATTCCTTCCAGAAATCGAGCGGCTGGCCGTATGGCGAAGCCTCGCGACCGTGGGCCTGGATGTTGGCCTTGGCTTCGAACACCTCTTCCTCGCTGATGCCCTCGAAGTAGCTTTCCAGACGTTCACGGTGCTCAGGCACGTAGAACAGAGAGGACACAATCTCCGTCAGACGTTCGGCACGCTCGATAGGCAAGGAATCCCAGTGGCGAAGCTCGATGAAGTTCTTCAGACGTACGTCATTGAAGTGCGTGGAGATGATGTGGTTGATCTCGTACGGGTTGAGTTCGCGGTCCGGGTACACCTCCCCCGCGTTCTCACGGAAGGCCGGGCGATGCAGTTCCTTGGGACTTGCTCCAGAAGCCACAGCTTCAGGGGTATGGGTCAGGTCAGCGAACATGAGCGGCGTGGACAGCACGTCGATGGCGTAATCCTCCCACCCATAGCGCGGGTCGAACAGGCCCGGCAGCACATTCGTGCGCTGGAAGTCGAGATAATCCCACATGCGCTGGCGCAGCAACGGCCATGGGTTCGTCTCACCTTCGAAATACGGGGTGTTGCGGAAGAAGTACGCCAGAATCGGACCGATGACGGTGCCCAGACGCAACTTTTCGATGGAGTCGCGCTCATCCACATAATCAATGCTGACCTGGGTGGAGGCGGAGCAGCGCATCATGCAGGGGCCGAACTGACCAACGCGGCCGAGATAGTCGGTCATCGCGTCGTAACGATCCTTGGGGTTGACCGGCACGTCCGCGAAGCTGGACTTGGGCTGGTAGCCGTAGTTGATCAGGCGGAAGTCGAGGTCATCGAGAATCGGATCGAGCTCGCGACGGAACTTGGAATACAACGTATTCAGGTCGGACGGCTTCTTCAGAATGCCGATTGAAGTCTCCACTTGGCCGCCGGGTTCGAGCGAGACGGCAACACCGGGGCGCGCGAGTCCCACCAAATGACCGTTCTCCCAGTATTCCTTGTCCTCGTCATAGTAGGGGGCGAGGCGTTTGAGCAGCGCTTCCATGCCGTTCGGCTCGTAGTAGGTCACGGCGGTGTCGTCGCTGTTGTGCACGGGCAGGTGCTCGATCTCCACGCCGAAGCCGCCGGTGCCACGCTGGGAGCGGCCGTTCTCAAAGAACTTGAGTAGGCTTTCGACGTGCTTGGGGTTCGGCTTGGCGAGCAGGTGCGCGTAACTGATTCGGGGAGTAACCATGCTTTGTATCGTATTCGAGCCGGCCGGCGCGCGTGCCCGAAAGCCCGCAATACGCTATACGAAAAACCGATAGCAGGCTCCGGCCCGGTTTCTCGCTCTAGAGACTCCCCTCAGTCGCTGCGCGACAGCTTCCCTCATAGAGGGGAGCTTACGTGTATGCGCGTTCAGTCCGCGGAGGTGAAGCCCTGCGGCTCGCCAGCCTCGGCGAACTTGGCGTTGTGGGCCTTCTTGGCGGCGGCGATCATCAGCTTGATGCGGTTGAGCTGGTTCGCTTCCGAAGCGCCCGGATCGTAATCGATGGAAACGATGTTGGCTTCCGGGTGCAGGCGACGAATCTTGCCGAACATGCCGCGGCCGGTCACGTGGTTGGGCAGGCAGGCGAACGGCTGCGCGCAGATCACGTTCGGGCAGCCCTGTTCGATGAGCTCCAGGATCTCGGCCGTCAGCAGCCAGCCCTCACCGGCCTGCACGCCGATGGAGGTGACTTCGGCGGCCTTCTTGACCAGTTCAGGCATCGACTCGTCCTGCTTGAACTTGCCGTTCGATGCGGCCAGCGCGGCCTTGATCGGCGCGTTATACAGATCGAGACTCTTGCGCATCAGGGCGTAGAGCGTCTTGTTGCCGCCCATGCCAAGGTTCCTCTCGTTCCAGTCGGTGATGTAGGGGCGGGTGGTCATGAATTCCATGATGCCGGGCACCACGGCCTCGCAATCCTGGGATTCTATGACGTCGACCACATGGTTGTTCGCGTCCGGCTGGTACTTGACGAGGATCTCGCCGACCACGCCGACGCGCACCTTGCGTGGGATGTCACGCAGCGGCAGGTCGTCGAAGGACTTCACGATCTCCTTGGCCAGCACGTTGTACGGCAGGTATCCCTTCCTGATGCCCGGCGCCTTGGCGGCGGTCTTGGAATAGCCGTGGTGTTCGATGGTTTCGCGCACGATGGTGTCCCACAGCTCGTACAGCTTGTTGGCCGAGCCCTTCTCCACTTCGTACGGGCGCACGCGGTAGAGGCACTTCATGAGCAGGTCGCCCAGAATCAGCGCCTTGATGGCACGGTGCAGCAGGGGCAGGGTGGCCTTGAAGCCGGGGTTGTCTTCGAGGCCTTGGGTAGAAATGGCGATGACCGGAATCTGCGGGTAGCCGGCATCGACCAAAGCCTTGCGGATCAGGCCGAAGTAGTTGGTCGCACGGCACATACCACCGGTCTGGGTGATGGCGAGCGCCACCTTGTCCGGATCGTACTTGCCTTCCTGAATCGCGCCGATGAGCTGGCCGATGACCATGATTGCCGGGTAACAGGCGTCGTTGTTCACGTATTTGAGGCCGGTTTCCACGTCGCCGCGGCTCGCGTGCTTCAGGATGTCGAACTTGTAGCCGCCGGAGCGGATGACCGCCTCGACCAAGGACATGTGGATCGGGCTCATCTGAGGGCCGACAATCGTATAGTTCTTCTTCATGTCCTTGACGAACTTCTCACGATGCGCGTATCGGGACATGGTGGCGTTGTTGTGGCCGGACTTCTTGGCGTTCTTGGCGTTCGTCACACCAGTAGTGCCGTCCGAAGTGCCGTTCTTGCTGGCGACTGCGGCCTGCAGGTCGCGTTCGGCGGCGCGCTTGGAGGCGGCGCGCATGGCCTTGGTGAGCTTCGGGTTGGCGGCCATGGTGCTGTCAAGCAGAATCTGGCGGCCGGGGGTTGGCGCGGTGGAGCCGGTCTTGCGGAATCCGGTGGACTTGGGGCCTTGCACGGCCTTCGTCGCGGCGGCCTGGGATGCCTTGGCCGCGGCGGCTTCGCGGGCCTTGTTGGCTTCGCGTTCCTCGACGGCGGCCTTGAGCGAGCGCAGTCGAATCTTGGCGGCACCCAGGTTGGAGACCTCGTCAATCTTCAGCAGCGTGTACACGTCCGCCTTGTCGGCCAGGATCTCGGCCACCTGATCGGTGGTGATGGCGTCGAGACCGCAGCCGAAGGAGTTGAGCTGCACGAGTTCGAGGCCCGGATAGGAGGCCACGAAATGCGCGGCCGCGTACAGACGGGAGTGATAGGCCCACTGGTTGGTGACGCGCAACGGCATCTTGGTGACTGTGCGGTCGCCTACGTGGCGGAATCCGGCGGCATTCTTGGAGCGCGGGTCGGCTTCGCCTTCCGAAAGGAATTCGGTGAGGTTGAGCTTCTCCCCCGGCTGCAGTTCGCAGATGGAATCCTCGGAGAGCACCACCATGCCCAGCGAGCAGATGGTTTCGGGGATGCCGTGGTTGATTTCGGGGTCGATGTGGTAGGGGCGGCCGGCGAGCACGATGCCGCGGCAGTTGTGCTCCTTCATGTAGGCGAGCGCGGTCAGGCCCTCCTGCTGCACGTCGTGCTTGAAGACCTTGTCTTCGGCGTACGCGGCCTTGACTGCGGTTTCGACTTCCTCACGGGTCACGTTGGCCCAGGCGAACTCTTCGAGAATGCGGTCGACCATGAGCTCGTGGTTGGCGAGATTGAAGTACGGGTGCATGTAGCGCACGCCGTCCTCGCGCAGTTCGGGCATGTTGGCGCCGACGACGAGCGGATAGTTGGCCACGACAGGGCAGTTGTAGTGGTTGTCCGTGTTGGGCACGAGGTTCTCCTCGTAGCTCACGCACGGGTAGAAGATGGTCTTGACGCCCTTGTCGAGCAGCCACTTGATATGGCCGTGCACCAGCTTGGCCGGATAGCAGATGTTTTCGGAGGCGATGGATTCGATGCCGGTCTCGAACAGCTCGTGGGAGCTGCGGCCGGAGATCATCACCTTGAAGCCCAGCGTGGTGAGCAGCGTGAACCAGAACGGGTAGTTCTCGTACATGTTGAGGGCGCGCGGGATGCCGATTTCGCCACGGGTGGCGGCCTTGTCGGTAAGCCTGCGGTAGGCGAAGCAACGCTTGTACTTGTAGTCGTACAGGTTCGGGCGGTCGGAGCGCTTCTTCTTGGCGTCGCCGCCGCGTTCGCAGCGGTTGCCGGTTACGAAGCGCGAGCCGTCGGAGAACGTGGTGATGGTGAGCTTGCAGTGGTTCTGGCACAGCTTGCACACGTCACGCTCGGTGGTCATGCTCATGTTGTCGAGCGCTTCGCCGGTCAGGATGGAGCTGGCGGTGTGGGCCACGCCGTCCACGACAACGACATGGACCTCAGGCTTGGCCGGCTCGGTCTTCTTGAAGGCTGCGGCCTTGGGCCCGGACTTGGGTGCGGGCTCAGCCTCGGACTGTTCCTCGGACCCATCGGCCTTAACCACCACATCCAAGTGGTCGGCCTCATCCTGATAGTGCATGCGGGCGGTCAGGGCGGCGCCGAACGCGCCCATAAGGCCGGCGATGTTCGGGCGGGTGACCTGACGTTCGGTGAGCAGCTCGAAGGCGCGCAGCACGGCGTCGTTGAGGAACGTACCGCCCTGGACCACCACAGTGTCGCCGAGTTCGCCGGAATCACGCAACTTGATGACCTTGTACAGGGCGTTGCGCACCACGGAGTAGCACAGGCCGGCAGCGATGTCCTCGATGGAGGCGCCTTCCTTCTGCGCCTGCTTGACCGAGGAGTTCATGAACACGGTGCAACGCGAACCGAGGTCCACCGGATGGGTGGATGCCAAAGCCTTTTGCGTGAATTCCTGAATCGTCAGGCCCATGGACATGGCGAAGGTCTGCAGGAACGAACCACAGCCGGACGAGCAGGCTTCGTTGACGGCGATCGAGTCGATGACACCGTCAGTGATGGCCAGATATTTCATATCCTGGCCGCCGATGTCGATGACGGCGGTGACGCCGGGGCTGACCATTTCGGCGCCACGATAGTGGGCCATGGTCTCCACCACGCCCTCGTCCAAGTGCAGTCCGGTGGTGATGAGGCCTTCGCCGTAACCGGTGGCGCAGGAGCGTGCGATCCACGCGCCTTCGGGCAGCTCAGACTGAATCTTCTTGACGATGTTGATGGCGGCGGTCAGCGGGCTGCCTTCGTTGTTGGCGTAGCTGGACCAGACGATTTCACGGTCGTCGTTGACGAGCGTGGCCTTGATGGTGGTGGAACCAGCGTCGATGCCCAGGAAGTGCGGGCCGTGCGCGCCTTCAAGGGTGCCGATGTGGATGTGTTCCTTGTGGTGGCGCTTGTTGAAGTCCTCGCGATCGGCCTCGGTGGGGAACAGCGGCGGCATGGTGGGCGTGTTGGAAGGCAGGTTCTTCAGCTCGTCCAGACGCTTCAGGATATCGTCGCACGTGTGGGCCTCGAAATAATTGCCCTGATCGTCGGAGTCTATGTCGGCCTGCAATGCCGAACCGTAGGCCACGTACAAGTGGGCGTCGGTCGGCACGATGAATTCGTCGACCTTGCCCTCAAGCGCGCGCTGGAATGCGGCGCGCAGCTCGGACATGAAGAACAGCGGGCCGCCGAGGAAGATGACGGTACCGTGGATCGGGCGTCCGGAAGCCAGGCCGGCGATGGTCTGCGTGGCCACTGCGGTGAAGATGGAGGCGGCGAGATCAGGCTTGGCCGCGCCGTCGTTGATCAGCGGCTGCAAATCGGTTTTGGCGAACACACCACAACGAGAAGCGATCGGATACAGGTTCTCGTAGCTCTTGGCCATCTCGTTAAGGCCTGCGGCGTCAGTGTCAAGCAGCGTGGACATCTGGTCAATGAACGCGCCGGTACCACCTGCGCACGAACCGTTCATGCGTTGTTCGGGCGTGGGTTTCAGGTAGGTGATTTTGGCGTCCTCGCCGCCGAGCTCGATGATGACATCGGCCTGCGGGTATTCCTTGTCGATTGCCTCGGTTTCGGCGATGACCTCCTGAATGAAAGGCACATGCAGATTGTCAGCAAGCGCCAGACCGCCGGAACCGGTGATAGACAGGCGAATCGGTTCGTCGCCGCGTCCGAGGTCCACAAGCTTCTTGTGGATGTCGACCAACAGGCCGGCCACGGTGGCACGCACGTTGGCGTGGTGGCGTCGGTAATCGGAGAAGAGGGTGTCTCCCAGGGAATCGGACTGATCAAGCACCACGGCCTTGACGGTGGTGGAACCGATGTCCAATCCCACACGCAGGGGCTTCGGGTGTGAAGCGGGCTTTACGCTCGCGTCAGTGGCGATGTCAACCATGTGTTCCTCTTAATTCCGACTTCCGGGAGTGCACGCTTTGAGGCATCATGAACCGTTTCGGGACGGCTGGCAGATACCCTGCGGACGGCTTCGCCCGGCTACTTCTTATGGAATATTAGTCCGACCACCTGCCCAACATGGCACGAGGCGAGGCGATTTCGCTCACGGGAAGGCCTTTTCCCAACAGTTCCAACGATATTGCTGAGTGCGGCATTCCAGAACTGCTACTACGAGGCCTGTTGGCCTTCGCCGGCTTCGCGGTCTTTCAAATAGATTTCGGGGATATCTCGTTCTTGATCGTGGAGCTTGGCCCAGATGACCGGTTCGCCGGCTTCCAGAGACTTGGGCACATCGAGGATGCGCTGGTTTCTGGAGCCGCGGAATTGCAGCAGCGAGTCCTTCTGGTCTCTGAGGTAGCGGCCGTCGACGAGAATGTCGATGAGATGTAGCAATTCAAGCTTGTCTGGGGTTTCTCCGGGGCGCATGAGTTCTTCCCATGTGTAGCCGGTCCACGACCAGATATCTTTGGTATGACCGAATTCCTGGCGGATACGTTGTGCGAGCGGCACCAGCACGGGAGTGTTGAGGAATGGCTCGCCGCCAAGGAACGTAATGCCTTGCGCCCATGGGGCTTTCAGATCTTCGATGATTTTGTCTTCAAGTTTTTGCGTGTATTCGTGGCCGGCTTGGAAATCCCAGATGGAGGCGTTGAAGCAGTCGACGCAGTGGAAGGGGCAACCGGAGACGTAAAGGGAGTTGCGCACGCCTTCTCCGTCGGTGACAATGAAGGTTTTGTAGTCGGCGATCATCCGCTTGGACATGCGCCGGCCATCCCATTGACCGGCTTTCGGATCGTTGGCAAGACCGTTGGAGGGTACGGAGGGGCCACGCCCGGTCTCGCCGGCCGCAAAGTCATGGCGCTTGGGTTCGGGCTTGGTCGTATGCAGCTCCGGCATGATTCCCTCCTTACGGAAAGCATTAGCTCCCGCTGGCGGGAGCTGTCCGTCATCAGACGGACTGAGGGTGGTCAACACCATAAAGGATGACCGCCCTCAGTCTCGCTTACGCTCTACAGCTCCCGTCAGCGGGAGCAAGTATAAACCCTACTTGGTCTCTTCGAACCACTCGCGAGTGGTTCCGTCATCCAGCGTCACACGACCGGTTTCGCCGCTCATGTGCTTGACTCGGTGGGCAATTTCCTCGTGACGGCCGTGCACCATCGGGCGCTGGACCGGGCTGCCGAGATAGCCGCAGGTGCGCTTGGTGACGTTGCACTTGTCCGGGTTGGAGTTACCGCACTCCGGGCACTTGAAGCCTTCCTCGGTCGGCTCGAAGTCGCCCTGGAAGCCGCACACGAAGCAGTGGTCGATCGGGGTGTTGGTACCCAGGTAGCCGATGCCGATGTTGTAGGCGTAATCCCACACGGCTTCGAGCGCCTTCGGGTTGTCCTGCAGGCACGGGTACTCGCAGTAGTTGATGAAGCCGCCGGAAGCGTAGTACGGGAAGTCCTTCTCGTAGCTGAGCTTCTCCATCGGAGTGGGCTGCAACCACACCGGGTAGTGGAAGGAGTTGGTGTAGAAGTCGTGATCAGTCACGCCTTCGATACGGCCGAACTTTTCACGGTCCATGCGGTTGAAGCGGTCGGTCAGGGATTCAGCCGGAGTGGAGTACACGGAATAGTGGTAACCCTCCGCTTTGCTCCACTGCTTGCACAGCTCGTTCATGCGCTTGACGATGGACAGCGCGAACTCCTTGCCTTCCGGATCCCAGCCGTGGTCGCGAATCCAGTTCTTGCCATAGAAGACCGCAGTGGTCTCGGCAAGGCCGATGTAGCCGAGCGACACGGTGGCACGCTCGTTCTTGAACAGCTGGTCCACGTTGTCGTTGGCACCAAGACGACCAAACGCACCAAAGCGGAACAGGGTCGGGGCGTTGACCGGGGTGGCTTCCTTGCAGCGCATGATGCGGAACTGGAGGGCCTGATGGGCGACTTCCATACGCTCGTCGAACAGCTTCCAGAAGCGAGCCTTGTCACCGTGGGATTCGATGGCGATACGCGGCACGTTGACGGTGACCACGCCGAGGTTCATACGGCCGTCTTCTTCATCCTTGCCGGTCTCCGGGTTGATCCAACCCTGCAGGAAGGAGCGGCAACCCATCGGAGCCTTGAAGGAGCCTGTGATCTTGACGATGTTCTCGTAGAACACCACATCCGGGTACATGCGCTTGGTGGCGGACTCGAGGGCAAGCTGCTTCAGATCGTAGTTCGGGTCACCCGGGTCGGCGTTCACGCCGTGCTTCACAGTAAAGACGAGCTTCGGGAAGATGGCGGTGTGGTGTTCCTTGCCGAGGCCGCGAATACGGTTCAGCAGGATTGCGCGCTGCACTTCACGAGAGAACCAGTCGGTGCCGAGACCAAAGCCGACAGTCACGAACGGGGTCTGGCCGTTGGACACACGGTTGGAGTTGATCTGGTATTCCATGGTCTGCATGGCATCATAGATGGCCTTGCGGGTACGAATCTTGGCGAGGATTTCACGCTCTTGCTCAAGTTCGTCAACGTCGGTGTGGAACGGGGTGTCCATCGGCAGCGGTTCACGGGAACCGAAATGCAGCTTGGCGGGCTCGTTCTTCTTGGCGCTCTCGACCTGACGACGGGCGAATTCAACCGGCATGCCGTCGGGGATGGTCTCACGAGCTTCCTCAAGGAACTTCTCGTAATCCTTCTTGGCATACTGGGCAAGATGCTCGTCGGCACGGTTGGCGGTCTGGCCACCATACTGGCTGGAGGCCACGTCCTTCATGATCTGGGTAATCTGGGTGGCCGCAATGGCGATGGACTTCGGGGAAGCCATCGGAGCGTTGCCAAGAGTGAAGCCATTGGCCAACATGTCCCAGAAGTTCGGCAAGGAGCAGTTGGACTGGGCAGTGAACGGCGAATAGTCGGCATCGTGGAAGTGAATGTCGCCCTTCATGTGGGCGTTGGACACCGCCGGCGGCAGCATGTTGAACGCGGCGGCCTTGGACACGGCACCGGCCAGCAGATCACGCTGGGTGGAGTAGACGTTGGAATCCTTGTTCGCGTTCTCGTGAATCAGGGTCGGGTCATGATTAATGAAGCGAGCAACGGCCTCGTTGACATCAGTGGCCTTGGCACGCTGAATGTCTTTGTCGAGACGGTAATTGGTGTAGGCGCGAGCCACATCGTACAGGTGGGCGTCAATGAGGGCGTGCTCCACGAGATTCTGGATGTCCTCGATTTTGGCGGGGCCGGTGTAACGCCCCTTGATTTCGCCTTCGACTTGGTTGGCGAAACCACGGATCATGGCATCTTCTTCGGGGCCGACTTCCTTGTTCAGGTCACCGAAAGCAGACTTGACCGCAGAGATGATGTTGATGGGGTCGAAGTCGACCACACGACCATCACGCTTCTCAACGAGCACGGTGGAGGCCTTGGCGGCCACCTTGGTCTCGTTATCGGTGACGGTTTCCTCCAGCACCTGTGCGCCCATCGGGCACCCCTTTCCTATAAGGCGAACACTCTCCTGAGTTCCGCATTTTGGCCGCACTCGACGTGGGCCACACGAAATTACATTGATATCGTTTTCTTGAACCTCTAGAAGAATACGGCATCCCCACCCCTATATCTAGTGCTCAACAGTGGTGTGTCGAACTATTTATAGGGTTTTTCGGCTATTTTTCGCCAAAACTACAAGTGTGTGATTAGCGTAACTGTTTTCTGCTCGCGTGTCGCACAGCGAGCTCACTGACGACTCTCAATCGTCAGTGCAACGCATATCTCACTCCTCTTCATAGCACCCGTTTCTTCGCCATAATGACTCCTTTCTTCTGATGCACCAGACCATCTCCATCATCGGCTGATACATCGCTTCGTACGGTTCTTGCATTCATCATCACACCGTTTTCAGGCGACGGTAAATTTTTACCGTCATCAACCAACGCACTTATAGTGGAGTGCATGACTACTGCAATGGGCTACTCATCTACCGGCCGTCCACCGACCGCCGCTTCACTGGCCTCGTCTGGCTTTGAGCCGGGTCAAGGCACTTTCGCGCCCGATCGGGGTGCCATCAATCTGCCGAATGAGCCTCGCCCTATCGATCAGCTGCCTGCACGCGCCGCTGAAACCACCGCGCAAAATCCGTGGCCGGTAAGCGTGCTGAGCCAGAAGTTCTACGGTGCCGTGGAACGATGGCCGTCCGCGTGGGTCACCGGCCAGATCACGCAGATCAATACCCGTCGCGCCGGCTCGGCCTACATCACGCTGCGCGACGACTTCGAGGATATCGCCATGGAAGTCAATGGCTTCGGCAGGTTCGCGGCCGCGGCCAGCCAGTTCGTTCAGGGCGACCGCGTGGTGATTCACGGCAAACCGAACCTGTGGATGAAGCGCACTTCGCTGTCGTTGCGCGGGGACACGATTCTCAAGGTCGGAGCCGGTGGCAGCCTCAAGGCCATGATCGACGAATTGCGCAAGCAGCTTAAGGGCGAGGGCCTGTTCGATGCCGATCACAAACTGCCTCTCCCGGAGTTTCCGAAGACTATTGGCCTGATTTGCGCACCTCAGGCACGTGCGGAAGGCGATGTGATCACCAATGTGAACCTTCGTTGGCCTTCCGTAACCTTCAAGGTGGTCCATGTGCATGTTCAGGGCGAGCAATGCCCGGCCGAGGTGGTTCAGGCCATTGCACAACTCGATGCCGACCCGAGCGTGGATGTGATCATCGTGGCCCGTGGCGGCGGCTCGTTTGAGGATCTCATCGGTTTCTCGGATGAGCGTGTGGTTCGTGCGGCGTATGCCTGCACTACACCATTAATCTCCTCCATCGGGCATGAGGATGACTGGACATTGCTGGATCTGGTCGCCGATCTGCGCGCCTCCACCCCTACCGATGCGGCCAAGCGCGTGGTGCCGGATGTGCGTGAGCAGTCGCAGCTCATCGAAGGTGCCATCGACCGTATGCGACTGCGGGTCCGTTCGCGCGTGGAGAACGAGATTCGACTTATCGAGGGATATGCGAACCGCCCGAGCCTGACACAGCCGCACACCATGCTTGAGCCTCATCAGCGCTTAATTGACGACTCGTTGCAACGGCTCGATATCGGGCTGCGACGCATCGTGGACGATGCCCAGCTCACCGTCGAGCGAGCTCACGCCTCACTGACCGCACTCAGCCCGCAATCCACGTTGAACCGAGGCTATGCGGTGGTGCAGTCCGCCGATGGCCACGTACTAGACGATGCTTCGCAGGTAAGCCCTGGGGATGGCATCACCGTCACCTTGAAGAAGGGTGTCATTACCGCAACCACTACATCCGCAACCGCGTGACACGCCATACGCAGCCACGCATATATACCGTATATATAAGGAGAACATCATGACCAAAAACGCCACATCCACCGACAAGAACACCCCCGCCACGTCCCTGACGGACAAGGAACGCGAGCTCATCGCCCAGATGCCATATGAGGAGGCGCGCGACAAGCTGATTCAGGCTGTCCAGGCACTGGAAACCGGCGGCCTCAATCTTGACCAGTCGATGCGTCAATGGGAGATCGGCGAGGCCTTGGCTAAGCGCGCCCAGGGTCTGCTCAACGACGTCCGTGCCAAGCTCGACCAAGCACAAGCCGAGCAAGCCGCCAACGAAGCCACCGCAGGCACGCAGTCCAACCTCGACTGAGTTGCCTCCCGGCGCGGCATCCCGCGGCTCGCACCCGAGTCCGGACTGGACTGAGTTCTGCTTCCCGGCATACGATAGTGGTGATTAGGCCACATTGGCAGCAGTTTATAGAAGGGAAATCCCATGTCAACGTTGATTCTTGTATTCCATCCGCATCTTAAGGACGGCTCGCGCGCGAACGCCCGCCTGCTCGCCGAACTCGCCGCACAGGGCGAGGACGACATCATCGTGCGCGACGAATACGCCGAATACCCGAACTTCTCCGTCAACGCCGACACGGAGCACGAGCTGCTGGAGGCTGCCGACCGCGTAATCCTTCAGTTCCCGTTCTATTGGTACTCCTCCCCCGCGCTACTCAAGGAATGGGAAGACGAGGTCATCACCGCCGGCTGGGCCTACGGTGGAGGCCACGCACTCAAGGGCAAGGAGCTCAAACTGGTGGTCACCACTGGTTCCGACGCCGCCAAGTACCGCAAGGACGGCGAGTACAGCCACACCATGGAGGAGCTGCTGAGCCCGTTTGAGGTCGTGGCGTACAAGGTCGGCATGAACTATGCTGAGCCGTTCCTGGTGCAGGGCACCGCCACCATCGGCGATGCGGAGCTGAATCAGGCCGCCGCCGATTATGTTTCGGCGATTTTGGACTGAATAAGCTGAGGCCGGGTGCAAGTCGCACCCGGCCCTGTTGTTTTTTTCGCGGGCAAGCCGCGGGGTCTCTCCCTCAGTCAGCTTCGCTGACAGCTCCCCCGTCAGAGAGAGCTTATTTTTTGGATCAGAGGGAGTTGATGGTTACTTCTTCAGCGGGACGTAGATCACGTTGTCAATGAGCTCGCGATAGTGCTCAACGATTTGCGCGCGACGGGTCTTCAGGCTCGGGGTCAGCATGCCGTTGGCCTCGGTGAATTCGTCGGGCAGAATCTCGAACTTACGAATCGACTCGGCGCGGGAAACGCCCTCGTTGGCGGCGTTCACCGCACGCTCCACCTCGGCATGAACGATGGCGTTCTTGGCCAGCGAGGCCAGATCGGGTTCCGGCTTGGCGCCCTGGGATTCCAGCCATTTGTTGGCATCCGCCAGATCCAGCGTGACCAGAGCGGCCACGAACGGCTTCTTATCGCCAATAACCAAGCACTGGTTGACCACAGGCGAGGTCATTACGGAAGCCTCCAGCAGACCCGGCGACACGTTCTTGCCGCCGGCGGTGATGATGAGGTCTTTCTTACGGCCGGTGATGGAGATGAAGCCGTCTTCGGAGATATCGCCCAAATCGCCGGTGTGCAGCCAGCCATCGGTGATCTGCTGGGTGGTGACCTCAGGGTTGTTGTGGTAGCCCCTGCACACCAGCGGTCCCTTGACCACCAGCTCGCCGTCCTCGGCAATGCCGGCGGTGATACCGCACATCGGCATGCCGATGGTGCCGATGCGGTTGTCCTCTGGCAAGCTCACACACACCGGGCCGCAGGTTTCGGTCATGCCATAGCCCTCAAGCACCGGCATGCCGATGCCGTTGAAGAAGTGGGAAAGCTCAGAGTCCATCGGGGCACCGCCGGTAATGGCGAAGTCGGCGTTCGGACCGAAAATCGTGCGAATCTTCTTGTACACCACCTGCTCATAGAAGGCGTGGGCGATACGTCCGGCAATCGGCAGCTGTTCGCCCTTCTGCTCGGCCTTGGACCATTCGCGCGCGTTTTCGGCGGCGCGCATGAACATCTTGCCAGCGAATCCGGTGCCGGCGCGCTGGGAGGCGGCGTTGTAGACCTTCTCGTACACACGCGGCACGGCGAGCAGCAGCGTGGGACCGAAGGTCTCGAAGTCCTTGACCATCGTCTTCATATTGGAGCTCAGGGCCAGCGAAATCGTGCCGCCGAAGCTGAAGAATTCCATGAATCGGGCGAACACGTGGCTCAACGGCAGGAACAGCAGCAGGCGGCGGTTGGGCCATGCGCCGGCGCGCGGCATGTACTGCAATGCGGAGAGTACCAGGAAAGCGAAGTTGCGGTGGGTCAGTTCCACGCCCTTCGGGGTGCCAGTGGAGCCGGACGTGTAGACGATGGTGGCGCGGTCGTCGCCGTGGGAGGCTTCCTTGTATTCCCAGAATTCGGCATCGGTGACGCTTTCGCCATAGGTCTTGATGGCGTTCAGGCCGCCGGCCTCGATTACGAACACGTTGCGCAGGGTGGGTACCTCGCTGCGCACGGATTCGATCTTGTCGCGCTGTCCGTCATCTTCGGCGATGGCGAGCGTGACTTTGGAATCGTTGAAAATCCAGCTGACCTGGCTGGCGGAGTTGGTCTCATACACCGGCACAGTGAGCGCGCCGATGGACATAATCGCCATATCCAGCGCGGTCCATTCCCAGCGGGTGTGCGAGACGATGGCGACTGAATCGCCCTTATTGACGCCAAGTCCGATCAGGCCCTTGGCCAGATCGATGACCATGTCACGGAATACTTGGCACTGTACGGGTGCCAAGTGCCATCATCGCCCTTGTATTCGATCATGGCACCTTCGGGATCGCGCTTGGCGCGGTTATCGAGCAGATCGAACAGGTTGATGTCGCTGTCAATCGGCTCCTTGACGGGATTGGTGAACTGCTTGACGATACGAGTATCGTTTATGGCCTTATCAGCGATGTTTTCAGTCATACTCCCCATGTAACTCCACGGATGCTACAAAACACGCCGCGAAACAATGGATTGTCCAGACCAAATGGCCCCGGCAATCCGTTATTTCGGGCAAACCAGGTAAATCTGTCGCACCGTACATTCAGCAGATTACTCGGCGGAGTCATTGGCCTTTTTCAGCTCGTCGCGAATCTCCTGCAACGTGGCGAGAGTCTGCTCTTCAACGCTAGGCCCCTGTTCTTCAGCGTCAGCCTCATCCTGGATAGCAGTAAGATCACGAAGCTTATTAATCGGCAGAATCACGCAGAAATACACCGCCACGCCAACAAGCAGGAAGTTAATCAGCGCATTAAGAATCGCACCAAACGAAACGGTCGAGTTGTTGAACGTGATGGTCAGTAGTCCGGAAAGATCCGGTACGCCGCCGATCATGCCAATTAATGGGCTGATGAGATTGTCTACGATGGAATTGACCACAGCGGTAACGGCAGAGCCCATCACCACACCTACCGCCATATCAATCATTGATCCGCGCGACAGGAATTTCTTAAAGCCATTCAACGGACCTTTATCAGTCAAAGCAACAACTTTGCGAGCGGTTCCTCCCGTGGCCTTGGCAAAGTCGGCGGCAATATTCATGGGATTGTGGCTATTCATAACGGCACTCCTTACAAAATTCGGACACTTCACTTGTATCCGACTGGTTTCCCACGACTCCATTATGCCGCTTGTTGGAATACCCCTATACCACTGCGGCGTTCCCGTACATGACTATGTACGAGAACGCCGCCAACCCTGCTTGCAGAGAACCTGTTAGAGCTGTTTAGAACTGAATGTAATCGACTTCCGTATGTTCGCCGGTTTCCAAGTATTTCGCCACATCATCAGGACCGGCGAAAACCAGTTCGACCGCTTGCGCAATCATCAGATTGACACGATCCATTGGTGTAAGGTTCTCGAAATAGCCGTACACCGGAATTCCCAGCGCATGTGCATATCCGATTTCGAACATCGTGCCTGGGTCCTCGTCCATAAGATTGGCGACCACGGCTTTAGCAGCATTAACGCCACGGATATCGTCCGCAAAGCATCCTTCAGGGCCTGCTTCTTCGATCTGGCTGACAAACCGCGGCTTGAACAGTACCTTGCCATGGTCTTCCAGTATCTTTTCCAAACGTTCCATACTTGCCGTTTGTTCAGGATCGAAGAACGGACCGGCCACATAGAAGTCATACTGCTTGTCTTCACTCATGGTCTCTAGTCATAGCGCAGCAACGTCGAACGTCAGCCGTTATTTTCACTGTATGGACAAGGGGTCGTATTGTGAACATTGCTACGGGATAACCGTCAACGACTACGTACGTTGCCCACGATTGGCGCATGCCGCCGCTCTTGCGCCGTCCGCACTGCCAGCCCGTCAGCCGCGATTGACGATTTGCATGGCGCGGCCATCGTCCATCAGGTGGAAGCCATGCTTCTGGTAGAACGGTGCGTTTTTGCTTTCCTCAGGCATGACTTCCAGCAAGAAGTAGTCGCGATACTTAGCCTTGACCAGTTCAACGAGATGGCTGCCGATATGCTGCCCGTGATATGCCGGATCTACCAGCACCCAATGCATATAGGCCACCATTTCGGTATCGTCGAGCACGCGAACCAAGCCGACCAAATGGCCGCCATCCCATGCGCTGATCACCGTATCCGAATGCTGCAATGCCTTGAACAACCGTTCCGGCCACTGCGCCGATTCCCAACCTACCGACTTGAACAGCGCCTCAACCTGCTCAACAGTAAACCGCTTCTCTTCCGTGTATTCGATAGCCATGGACCCTCACGACAACCGTGAAGCCCCACATGTCTTTGCATAGTTTCACACGACGGGATGATGGATAGTGGAACCTATACGTTTACACATGCCTAATGCCCATGGCTCATCACCGATGAATAGAGGCTGAGATACCGTCATGTTTCCGAAGCCAAGTGCCCGAGATCGGATTCGAACCGACGACACCCGCTTTAGGAGAGCGGTGCTCTATCCACTGAGCTACTCGGGCAACGACGTTTCATTGTACACGGCCACACGCCCAGTCGCATCATGTTCGCGTGGCAGCTTGCATCCCGTCGGTGCGCAAGCCCACCGGCCACCCGGACAAAGCCACATGGAGGAACCCGACATCAGGTCATGGCCCGGTCTTTCGTGCCAGTTTGGTGCGAACTGCTCTTGCGCACGGCGAAAAGACACTGAAAGACAAGCCGTACACGGTACAGTGGCAAATCGCACGAAAAGCAAAGTAACAGTAAACAAGCCGGAGGAAAGGGCAGCATGGCAAAGGCACGGAGTACTACCACAGGCGCAAGCGTACGAGCTCGCGCCGCTGCCAAGCCACGCTCTGCCAGAGCCACGGCACGCCCAGTATCCAAGTCTGCCGTGAAGCCACACAAACGGCATCGTCTGCTTGGTTTTCTCGCCACGATGTTCGCGCTTCTTGCCCTTGCCGGCGCTGCCGCCCGCGCGCTGCCTGCCGATTTACAGGAACTGCCATTTGCGCCGATTGTGGTATCGGCAACGCCATGGTTCACGTTGCTTGGCTTGATTGCCCTGCTGTTGGCCATCGTGTCGCGGCGTATCCTTGCCGCACTAATCGCCATCGCCGCAATCGCATGCAATGGCTATTGGCAATATCCGTTCTTCTACTCGACCGATCCACTCCCCCAAGCCGCGCAGAACGCCGTGGCCGCAGCCTCCCCCAACACCAGCGATGCCTACGCGCGCGTCATGACCTTCAATGTGTATAAGGGGCAGGCCGACCCGCAAGCCATCGTCGAGCTGGTTCGCGATCAGCGCGTCGAAGTGCTTGCTTTGCAGGAGACCACCGAGGATTTCGTCAAAAAACTCAATGAGGCTGGTATTGAGCATTATCTGCCGTATGCGCAGGTCTCATCGTCTGACGGCGTATTCGGTAACGGCCTCTGGTCGGGCACGCCACCTGCCGGTCCGACGGTCGCCAAGGTGAATTCCAGCGCCTCATTCATGCCCGGCGGCACGGTGGATATGGGTGGCCAGCAGATTCGATTCGTATCCGTGCACACCACCGCTCCCGTACCCGGCTACTGGCGGCAGTGGAAGCGATCGCTGGATGAGTTGGGTCTGATGCGCGAGCATACGGATACACGGTATATTTTCATGGGCGATTTCAACGCCACTTACGATCACACGCCATTCCGTGATTTTCTTGGCGACCGGTTCGTGGATGCCGCACGTGAATCCGGACATGGGTTTACGTTCTCATGGCCCACGAACCGTGCGGCTGTGCCAATGTTCGCCGGTATTGACCACGTGGTGCTTGATCAGGGCATGAAGGCCGGACAATGCAAGGTGGTCAAAGTCGAGGGCTCTGATCATGCGGCATTGTTGGCTACCGTGGCGGTTGGGTGATTCCCCTCAATAGGACTAGAAACCGAGGCGGGTGCGGCCGAATTGGTCGAGCCAGCGCAAAATCGCGCCTTCACGCAGCGCCCACGGGCAGATCTCGACTTCCTGAATATTCAGGGCCTTCATGATCTCGTCGGCCACCACGCCGCCGCCCACAATCTGCATCGTGCGTTCAGGCGTGATGCCGGGCAAAGCCACGCGCTGCTCAGGCGCGATCGCCGCCAAACGAGGAATCCAGTCTTCCAACTGCTCACGAGTCATAATCCATGAATCTTCGCGGCCCGGCGCACGCATCACCGCACCGCACAGGCGAGCCAGCGAGCGGAAGGTCTTGGAGGTGCCAACTGCATGATTCGGGTGCTTGGATTGCGGGAAAACCTTGACCATCGGCTCCAGAATCTTGCGCACGTTCTTACGCACGTCTTCCAACTCGTCGGGCGTGGCCATGCCGGAAGGCAGAAATTCAGTGGTGACGCGGCCCGCGCCAGCCGGGGCGGAAAGCGCTACGGTCGGCTCTTCGTCGGAG
>OCAV01001008.1_pt1 | contig 20578 bp, 17 predicted proteins | sample 1538331 | NCBI WGS metagenome assembly OCAV01 (sample SAMEA2580297, study PRJEB22360) | human gut metagenome | biome: human gut; feature: human-associated habitat; material: faeces | place: Denmark | collected 2008/2010
ATGGTTAATATGGAAGACCCCCCTCAGGGCGGGCAGCGGCCATATCGGAGGCAGCCTGAGCTCGATGGATATCCTAACAGTGCTCTATTACAAGTACATGAATATTAAGAAGGATGACCCCACTTGGGCGGACCGCGACCGTTTCATCCTCTCTAAGGGCCATATCGGCATCGGCTATGCCGGCCTTCTCTGCGACTTGGGCTGGAACGATCCGGAGCAGCTCAAAACCTTTAACCTGACGAATTCCAAGATGGGCGTCCATCTGGATTCCAATAAGGTTGTGGGTGTAGACGCCTCCACAGGCTCCCTGGGCCATGGCCTTTCTATCGCAGTCGGCACGGCTCTGGCCGCCCGCGTTCAGAAAAAATCCTACATCACCTATTGCCTGCTGGGCGACGGCGAGTGCGACGAAGGCTCTAACTGGGAAGCAGCTATGTCCGCCGGCCAGTTCAACACCACGAACATGATTGCCTTTGTTGACCGCAACCGCCTGGAGATGGATGGACCGACAGAGGACGAAATGAAGCTCGAGCCCTTTGCGGATAAGTGGACGGCCTTCGGCTTTGACGTGAAGGAAATTGACGGTCATAACTTTAAGGAGCTCTGCGACGCCATCGATTATGCGCTCGCGGCGACCGAAAAGCCCGTGATGATCATCTGCAATACGATCAAGGGCTGCGGCATTGATTTCATGGAGAACGATTTTAAATGGCATTACGGCGCGATTGATCAGGATATGCACGATAAGGCCGCCAAGAGCCTGGATGCCTATTATAAGAAGCGCATAGAGCGCGTTGAGAAGGAGGCGAAGTAACCATGGCAGGAGGACTTGTTTATACAGCAGTCGGCTCTGAAGCGATGGCGACTGCAGAATACTACGGAAAGGCAATGTGCGATCTCGGAAAAGAGCATCCCGAAATTGTCGCTCTGACAGCTGACCTTGCCGGTTCCACGAAGATCGGCGTATTCCGTAAGGAGTTCCCTGAGCGTTTCTTCAACGTCGGCATTGCGGAGCAGAATATGTTCGGTATCGCCGCCGGTATGGCGAAGGCGGGCCTGGTTCCCTTCGTATCCACAATGTCCGCATTTGCAACCATGCGCGTTGCCGATCAGATCCATGCGGATATCTGCTATCAAAATGTTAACGTGAAGATCATCGGCAGCCATGCCGGCACTTCCTTTGGCCAGGCGGGCTCCACCCACCACGCGATCGTGGATATGGGCTGCCTGCTGACCTTCCCGAACATGACCTACCTCTGCCCGGCGGACGGCATGGAAACCGTCAATGCAATCCGCGCCGCATATGAGACGCCCGGCCCGGTCTATATCCGCATCAATCGTGGGTTTGACCGCCTTTTGTATGAGGATACAGAGTATGGCTTTGAGCTCGGCAAGGCGCACACCGTCCATGAGGGCACAGATCTGACCGTTATCGCATGCGGCTCCTGCGTGTATCAGGCGTTGCAGGCGGCCAAGGCGCTGGAGGCCTCCGATGGCCTGAAGATCCGCGTGCTTGATATGCATACGCTCAAGCCCCTTGACGTGGAAGCAGTGCAGAAGGCAATCGTTGATACCCGCCGCATTATCACAGCGGAGGATCACAGCGTGATCAACGGCCTGGGCAGCCAGGTGGCGAGCGTGATTGCCGATTTTGGCAAGGGCTGCGCATTCAAGAAACTGGGCCATCAGGATAAATTCGCGCCGATCGGCCTGCATGAGGATATTATGTCCATGGTTGGCATTGATGCCAACGGCATTATGGATGCAATCCGCGAAGTCATGCATAAGGACTTTGAAGAGGATGATTCCTGGGATGACGAGGTATAAGGTTTGAAGGTTTTTTCAAACCGCGGAAAGGATGATTGTATCAATGGCAATTACGAAAGATGATTTGTATTCCAGCAAAATCTTCCTGAACGCCGCGCTGCCTCTTGCAAAAGTCATCGCCATGGATATCCCGAAGCTGGGCGATAAATTTAAAAAGACGCACGCTGTCATTCAGGTAAGTGCCCTGGATCCGGACAGCCCGGAGGGAAAGGTTGGCACCCACTTCGTCATCAACAGCGGCGAATGGCTTGTTCATGCCGGCCGGTTGACGAGAAACCCTCATATCGAGCTGGAATTCCAGAGCATTCCCGCATTGAATAAGTTCTTTAAAGGCCAGATGGGGCCGGATTGTATTCCCAAATTCCACCTGAAGGTGAAATATGTGCCGGATCTTATCTCCTTTGTAATGGTGCTTCTAAAGATGTCGAAGCTGCTTGGCGCGACAGAGGCTCCGGAGGATGAGGAGACGAAAAAGCTGATGGTCAAGTGCTTCTTCTATCTGGTCACAAGCGGCATCAGCCAGCTCAATAAAGCCGGGCATGAGGAAATCCATCAGTGGGCGCTACAGAGTCCGGATCGTGTTTATGCCATCGGCGTGGACGGCCATCCGGATGTATCTGCATACATCCGCATTAAGGCGGGCAATTCGAAGGCTGGCCGTGGGACCTATAAACGTTCCCTGCCGTTCTTCAACATGCGGTTCCCGACCTATGATGACGCATTGGGGATTCTGCTTGGTACGGCTGATATGCTGGATTCCCTGAAGGCAGGCAAGCTCATTCTGGACGGTGCGCCGGAATTTGCGGGCCAGATCGGCAATTTCATGTTTGCGGTTGCTGATTACGCAAAGGGCTAAGGGCGCGGAGAAATTGGGCGAGCCCGTTTGATACGGGAAAGCTTTGCCTATTCCTCTCAGTCAGGCGGCCCGCCCGTGTGGATTTTTCACGCGGGCGGGCATTCTTTCCATCAGGGCAGAAACAGAGTTATTATTTCTGCCCGCGAGAATCTGCATTGGATCGCGCGCGGCGCGGGATGCATTGTACTACAAGATGAAATTGCGGGAAATGTGATCTGTTTTGCCTGCCTCTGGTTAGAAAGCGGCAGGTAATCGAGCAGGATCCTCCCGCCAGCGGAACGGAGATAGGTTCCAATGGAAAACAGCAGACGAAAAGAAAAACAAAACCCCTTTGAAACAACATCGCCTGCGCGCAGGCAACGCATTTTTGAGGCTGCCATCCATGAATTTGCCACAAAAGGCTTTAACGCTGCCAACATCAACATTATCGCTCGCGCCGCCGGTGTGAGCATCGGCTCCATGTATAGCTACTTTGCCTCTAAAGAGGATTTATTTTTGCAGGTGATGGAGTATTGTCTGCAAAGAATGTATCAGCTTCTCTCAAAGGTAAACCGCGAGCAGGGCGTGGTGGAGACGTTCCGTGAGATGCTGTCGATCGCGCGTGATGCGGCGCGGCAGTATCCAGAGATGAACCAGATTTATCTGGACTGTTCTTCCCAAAGCCTGGTCAGCCTATCCGAACAGCTTTCGCGTGATGCGGAAGCTGTTACGGTAGAGCTATATGCCCAAATTCTCACAGAGGATCAGGAGAAAGGCCGTGTGCGCGAAGATCTCGATATCGCGGCCGCTGCTTTTATGCTCGATAATCTTGTGATGATGTATCAATTTTCCTTTGTGTCGAATTATTATATGGAGCGGAAAAAGCTTTTCCTTGGAGGAATGCTTTCCGATGATGAGGAAGAGGTTATTGATGCGATGGTGGATTTTGTCCGGCGTGCAGTAGAGTAATGGATTTAAAATGAAAAGAATGGGCGCGTTGCATCATACATGCATAAACGCAAAATTAGCGGGACTGTTGCAAAATTATTTCATTTTGCAACAGTCCCTTTTTAAAGTTCGAGAATTTTAAGAAGCTGGGCGTGCAGGGGAGAAACGCCACCGTGCAAATAGGGGCCGGTGAGCAGCCGCGTTAACAGTCCAATCCTTCCTTTTCGGATTTTTCGGCGGATAACATTTCCGCAGTTTACGATGCATTTCCAAGGGGCTTGATCTCTTTACGGTAAATGTAGCGGAAATAGATCAAGCACAGGGCAAGGGAAAACAATTCCGCAAAGGGGAAGGCCCACCAAACTGCGTTCAGCCCGCTGAATCGGGCCAGCAGATAGGCGGTAGGCAGCAAAATCACCAGCTGACGCACCACGGAGACAGAGAGGCTGAGCATACCGTGCCCCAAGGATTGGCACACGGAGAGCATGCAGATGCTGAAGCCTGCAAAAACAAAGCTGAGGCTGATGGTGCGCAGCGCGGGCACGCCGATCTGCTGCATCGTTTCCGAAGCGTTAAAAATAGAAAGCAGCTTGTCCGGAATTAGCATAAAAATCGCAACGCCGATGATCATGATGCACGTTGCATAGAGAATGCTCAGCTTAATGGTTTTCATCATACGATCGGGCTTCCTTGCTCCGTAGTTATAAGAGATGATCGGTACCATGCCGTTATTCAAGCCAAAGATCGGCATAAAAACAAAGCTTTGCAGTTTAAAATAAACGCCAAACACAGCTGTTGCGGTGGAGGTAAAGGAGATTAGAATTTTATTCATACCGAAGGTCATCACAGAGCCGATGGATGCCATGATAATTGACGGAATGCCGACGGAATAGATTTTGCCGATCACCTTAGCGTTAGGCCGGAAGCCCTTCAAGCGGAGTGTAATTTCTTCGTTTTTCTTGATATTGAAAAGCAGTGCAAGGATAGATGCCACAATCTGTCCGATTACAGTGGCCAGCGCAGCACCTGCGACGCCAAGCTTTGGAAAACCTAAAAGGCCAAAAATCATGATCGGGTCCAGGATGATGTTGATGATAGCGCCCAGCCCTTGGGTGATCATCGTATAGAATGTGCGCCCAGTCGATTGCAGCAGCCGCTCGAATGTGAATTGCAGGAACATGCCGAAGGAGCATACACAGCAGAGCATCAGGTAAATAGCGCCGTTTTCTACAATTTCCGGGTCGGTCGTTTGCAGCAGGAAAAAAGGTTTAGAAAATAAAACACCGATAACCGCGAAGAGCAAATAGCTGAGCACAGCGAGAAAGATGCCGTTCTCCGCTGTTTTATCGGCAAGGTCAAAATTCTTTTCCCCTAAGCTTTTGGAGAGTAGCGCGTTGATGCCGACGCCTGTGCCGGAGCCGACCGCGATCATGAGGCTCTGAACGGGAAAGGCGAGAGAAACGGCGGTCAGCGCATTTTCACTTAGCTGGGCGACGAACATGCTGTCGACAATATTATAAAGCGCTTGCACCAGCATGGAAACGATCATGGGGAGGGACATCGTAATCAGCAAGCGGTTGATGGGCATGACGCCCATTTTGTTTTCGGCGGGGCGTTGTGCTGTTGTTTCATTCATAGAGAGCCCTCCTGTTTTGAATAAGATCCAGCAGGACGCCTACAGCGCCCTCGATGCCGAGTGAACTGCTGTTCAGTGTGAGATCGTAATCCTGGCATTTTCCCCAATGGCCAGTGGAAAAGTAGTTATAGTAAGCGGCGCGAGCTTTATCGTGCTTGAGCACACAGGCCTGCACTTCGTCCGCTGGGATGCCGTACTCCTCTTTTGCGCGGTGGATCCTGTCAGCTATGGGCGCATGGATAAAAACGCGCAGACAGTTTTTTTGATCACGCAGCACATAATTGGCGCACCTGCCCACGATCACGCAGGGCCCTTCGGCTGCGATGCGCTTGATCACATCAGCTTCCGCGATAAAAACCTGATCAGATACCGGCAAATTCCGGCTGCTGAAGGAGAGGTTATATAAGAAGCTCGAGGTGCGGCGTTGCTCTGCTTCTTGAATGAATTCTTCAGAAAGGCCGGTTTCTTTCGCGGCGATTTCAATGAGTTTTTTATCGAAAAAGGGGATTTGCAGTGCAGCTGCAAGCTCTTTGGCGATTTTACTCCCGCCGGAGCCATATTCCCTTCCGATCGTGATGATATCGGGCATTTAATCTCCTCCTTTGATAAGACGCTGAGGTTTAGTGTAAAAGAGAATTTTTTATCTGTCAAGCGGTATGGCATGAATAAAATGAAGAATATATTGAGAATAAAACAATAAAAAGCGCTTTTGCAGGAGCTTTTATTGGCTTTCGCCCAAAAAAGGTGGTCACACAGCGAAAAAATTCGGCACGGGTATACGAAGAAAAGGCAATGCGAAAAAAGCTCCGCATTGCCTAGCTGCTTTTGTTTTTATGCTGTTTTTTTATCTTTTCTTTTTAGGCGTCAACCGACGGGGCGGCCTTTTCTCTGCGCCGATTTCAATCGCCATATTGGCTAGGCCCCACACCAATAATAGAATCATGATGAGGAGGGAAAGATAGTAAGCCGCGCCGAATCCCACAGATTGGATTTGAACTGCCACATCGGCAATTGAAGGGGCACCCTGTAATAGGGAAAGGATTCCTGCGTTGGCAGCGCCGGTTTCCTGCAATTGAGCGAGTAGCGTGCCGATAGGGATGGAGCCATCTGTCAGCATAGTGGATACCCTATGCATGGGGATCAGCGCACACAGCATGAAAATTGCACCTATGCCAGAGAGGCCGGCTGTGGCGGCATAGCGGCTGCTTAGCAGGGAACAAATTACGAGGATGAGCACAACGGCCAGCGCCAGCGCAAGCAGGATGCACAGCGCGATGATGGCGGGTTTTAATGGCTGCATTGCGTCAAGTGCGAAAAGCTTATCAGCCGGCAGCTGCCCATCGCCGGAAAAAAATATTTCCTTCAGGCTGAGCGCAAGCTCGTTTTCTCCTGCTAAAATCACGGAGTAACGCAGTTTCAGCAGGGGGGCCAGGAAAAACACAGGGAACGCTGCGGCAGCAACCATGGCTGTGAGAACACGGGCGGCATATTTCATGGCGGAGCACGATCCTTTCCAATCTGAAAGTATCAAGGAACAGCGGGTTATTTTTTCTTTTCCCAAGAGGAGTTCAACGCTACCGTGCGGTTGAAAACAGGATGCTCCTGCGTGCTGTCAGGATCAACGCAGAAATAACCCTGGCGCATAAACTGAAAGGTATCGCCTGCCTTTGCATCCCGAAGACTACCCTCCAGGCGGCAGCCAGTCAGAGTGATCAGGGAATCCGGGTTGACGTTTTCTTCAAATGCATCGGTATCCGCTGGGTTTTCGGTGCGGAACAGCCGATCATAAAGCCGAACCTCGGCCTGAATGCTGTCAACTGCACTGACCCAATGGAGCGTGCCCTTAACCTTGCGGCCGTCCGGGGAATTGCCGCCCTTGCTTGCAGGGTCATAGGTGCAGTGCAGGCAAACGATATGGCCGTCGTCATCCGCTTCGTAGCCTGTGCAGGTGACGAAATAAGCGCCCTTTAAGCGGACCTCGTTGCCGGGGAAGAGGCGGAAATATTTTCTTACCGGCTCTGCCATAAAGTCCTCCTGCTCCACATAAATTTCACGCGAGAAGGTAACATGGCGGGTGCCGAGCTCCGGCCTATCAGGATTATTCTCCACTTCGATCGTTTCCGTTTGCCCTTCCGGGTAATTATCGATAATGACCCTCAGCGGGTGCAACACAGCCATGGCGCGCGGGGCGTCCGCATTGAGCCGATCGCGCACGCAGGATTCCAGCAAGCCGTAATCCACCACACTGTAGGCTTTGGAAACGCCGATACGCTCGCAAAAATCGCGGATGGCGGCTGCCGGGTAGCCGCGGCGGCGCATGCCGCTCAGCGTGACCATACGAGGATCGTTCCAGCCGCTGACGAGGCCGTCTTTGACGAGCGCGAGGCATTTGCGTTTACTGGTGACGCAGTAGTTGAGGTTGAGCCGGGCAAATTCAATTTGACGCGGCGGGGTTTCAAAACCCAGCTCCTGTAAAAACCAGTTATACAGCGGGCGGTGGTTTTCGAACTCTAGGGAGCACAGCGAATGGGTCACGCCCTCCTTTGCATCAGAGAGCGGATGTGCGAAATCGTACATTGGATAGACGCACCATTGATCGCCCGTGCGGTGGTGGGAAACGTGCGCAATGCGGTAGATGACCGGATCGCGCATGTTGAGGTTTGGAGAGGCCATGTCGATCTTCGCCCGCAGCACACGCATGCCGTTTTGGAATTCACCAGCGGTCATGCGGCGGAAAAGGTCAAGATTTTCTTCCACAGGCCGGTTGCGATAGGGGCTCTCTCTGCCTGGCTCGGTGAGCGTGCCGCGGTATTCCCGAATTTCCTCTGCTGTCAGGTCGTCCACATAGGCTTTGCCCATCTCGATCAAGCGCATGGCGCATTCATAAATAAAGTCAAAATAATCCGACGCATAGTAGAGGTGCTCCCACTGAAAGCCGAGCCATTTAATATCTTCTAGGATCGCATCGACATACTCCGTATCCTCTTTTGTAGGGTTTGTGTCGTCCAGGCGCAGGTTGCACTTGCCACCGTACTTCAATGCGGTGGCAAAATTGATGCAGATTGCCTTGGCATGGCCGATGTGCAGGTAGCCGTTCGGCTCCGGGGGAAAGCGTGTTTGCACGTGGCTGTAAACGCCCGCCGCTAGATCCTCATCGATAAAATCATGGATGAAGTTGGAGGCAAGCTCCATCTTATTCTCTTCCATTGCTGCAAGCCTCCTCATAGTATTTCAGCGCTGCCTGCAAGCGGGCAAGCACCTTTTCCTCGCCCAGCAGCTGCATAATTGCATGAAGATCGGGCGTGTTGCGCCGCGAGGTCACCGCGATGCGGATCACAGAGGATACATCCCCCACATGGCCCTTGAAGGCCTGCGGGTCTTTTTTATATTCCTTTACGTTCGGTGTATAGCCGAGCGGAGTGCAGAGCTCTTTGATCCTGGCAAACCATGCGTCTTTATCATCTGCGTGGCGGTAAACGGCCAAATAAGCGCGCAGGATTTCCGCAGCGGCCGCAGCCGTCAGGTTTTCGGGCAATGCGTAATCCGGCTGATAGAGCTCATCATAAAAATATGCCACAAAGTGCTTCACTTCAGACCATTTTGCAAGATCCTTACGCGGCTTTGCTACGCCGCGGTCAATGCAAAAGATACCCTTTGCAAAGGCTTCGTCCGCCATGAGCAGCCGGTAGAGCGCTTCATCATATTGCTGCGCCCAGTTTACGGCTCTGTCGTAAACTTCATCCGCCGTCATCAGGGAAATCACGTTTTTGCTCACGTCGTTAAGCTTTTGCAGGTCAAACAGCGCGCCGGATGCGCTCATCTTCTTAAGGTTAAAGGGGAAGTCGGCCTGTGGTGCAGTTTTATTTGCTCGGCGCCAATCCTCAAAATTGGAATTGGCGAGCGTGAGCAGGTATTCGATCACACTTTCCTTCGGATATCCCTGCTCGATATAATAGCTCACGGCCGCTTCTGGGTCTTTTCGTTTGCTGAGTTTGCGTTTGCCGCCGTTTTCCTCTTTCATGATTGGGGCAAAATGCGCGTATTTTGGGGGCTTAAAGCCGCAACATTTGAAAAGCTGGAGGTGGATGGGCAGGGAGGCGATCCATTCATCGCCGCGCACAACATGCGTGGTGCGCATGAGGTGATCATCCACTGCATGGGCAAAGTGGTAGGTTGGGATGCCGTCCGTTTTGAGCAAAACGATATCCTGCGCGTTTTCTGGCATTTCGATCTTGCCCTTGATGAGATCGTCGATGAGGATGCGGCGGCTTTCGTCTCCGGGGGAACGCAGGCGGAGCGTGTAAGGCTTGCCGGCCTCGACAGCCTGCTTTTGCTCACAAAAAGCGAGATTGCGGCAGGCGGCCCATTCGCCATAGTAGCCCTTGTTGACCGCTTGTGCCTCCTGTTGTTCCCGCAGGGCGGTCAATTCCGCCTCCGTGCAGAAACAGGGATAGGCAAGACCCTGGCGAACCAGCTCCTTTGCGAAGCATTGATAAATTTCCCGGCGCTTACTTTGCTGGTAGGGGCCGTATACGCCGCTCTCCGTGCCGAGCCCGGTGATCCCCTCATCCGGCGTAATACCGAAAGCAGCAAGGCCGGTGACGATTGCCGTGACGCCGCCCTCTACCTCGCGCTTTTTATCCGTATCTTCAATGCGCAGGAAGAATACGCCGCTTGTCGCCTTCGCGGTGAGGCGGGCCGTGCACGGAGGTGGAGGCGGGCGGTCATGGCGGAAAACAGGCCGCCAATGTGAAGATAGCCTGTCGGGCTTGGAGAAAAACGCGTCACGCGCGCCCCTTCTGGAAGTTGGCGGGCGGGATATTGTTCCTCATACTGTTGCGGCGTCCAAGAAATGTTGGGAAAAAGCAGCTCGGCGAGCCTTTCATTGTCAGTCAAAGAAGTTCCTCCTTATAAAAACCATCTGTTCCGTACGGATAGAAGCGGGTAAAAATAGCGCCGCCCTTTTGCTGCGGCTCCTACCGGAAGCGGCAAAAAGCACACGATACCAATCTGATTTATTATCGCAGAAAAAGGAAGAAGTATCAATATTTTTGCATGATTTTTCTTTGCAGCACACTCTTTTTAAAAGAAAAATCCCGCACGGCTTGCCATGCGGGAACGAATTCAAGTTACATGCAGCAGGCGGCAGGCGTTCCCGCCAAGAATTGCGTCTGTTTCCTCCGGCAGCAGGCTGAGGCTTTTCACAAAACGGATTTCATGGCCGGTAGCGCTCCAGGGCATGTCGCTGCCCAGCAGAATTTTTTCTGTGCCGTGCGTGCGGATGATTTCCCGCGCCCAATCCGGCGGCATGCGGGAGAAAGAGAAGGCGGTATCAAAATAGAGCGCTTTCCCCGCGAGAAAACGGAGCACATCCTTCCAGCACAAATATCCGCCCATATGGGCGGCCACGACCGGCGCATTCCCAAAGGCAGGAAGGATATAGGCAAGGCGTTCCGGCGTGCAGTGCACCGGATCCGGGTAGCCAATATCCACGCCCGCGTGGAAAACAGTGATTAAGCCGAGCGATGCAATTTTTTCGTAAATCGGCAGCATCCGCTCCTCGTCCACATAAAAATGCTGATAATCCGGATGGAGTTTCACCCCCAGGAGCCCTGCCTCGTGGATTCGCACAAGCTCATCAAGGGCATCCGGGCTTTCTGGATGGATGCTTCCGAAGGCAAACAGATTGGGAAAGCGGTTGTTGGTTTCAATCGCAAAGTTGTTGACGCTTGCTTGTTGGCGCGGGTTCGTGGCAATATTTAAAACCACGGCGCCGTCCGCTCCGCCGGAAAGGGCTTGTTTCAAAAGGCTTTCTGCTGTGCCTTTGTGGAAGGGGAGCGCGTCACCGGAGCAGTGGGAGAGGCTTGCAAGCGCCTTTTCGGCGATTTTCTCCGGAAAACAGTGGGTGTGAAAATCAATGATGCGGCTCATGAATAACGCTCTTTTCTATGAAAGTGGAGGTGCGGGTTCAGTGCTTGCCAAATTGCTTTTTCATGCGCAGATCCTTCGCCAAAATCGTTTTGCGCAGCCGGAGTGTGCTGGGCGTTACCTCCAGCAGTTCATCATCCTTGATAAACTCCATGCACTGCTCGAGGCTCATTGTCGTCGGCGGGACGAGGCGCAGCGCGTCATCCGAGCCGGCGGCACGGGTGTTGGTCATCTGCTTTTTTTTGCAGACGTTACAGACGATATCTTCGTTTTTAGCGCATTCGCCCACGATCATGCCCTCATATACCGGCACACCCGGGCCGACGAACAGCCGGCCGCGCTCCTGTGTGTTAAACAGGCCGTATCCCGTGGTTTCCCCCGCCTCATGCACGATGATCGAGCCGCGCTCGCGGGTTTGAATTTCGCCCTTATAGGGCTCATAGCCGGCGAATAGTTGGTTCATAATGCCGTTGCCGTTGGTATCCGTCATGAATTCCGAACGGTAGCCGATTAAGCCGCGCGCCGGGATCTTGAATTCTAAGTGGGTAGAGCCGCCGTCACGCGTGCCCATATTTTCTAATTCGCCCTTGCGGGAACCGATCTTCTCCATGACTGGGCCGACATACTGCTCGGGCACTTCCACAATGAGCAATTCCATCGGTTCAAGCTTTTTGCCGTTTTCTTCTTTTAGGATGACCTTCGGGCGGGAAACCTGGAATTCATAACCCTGGCGCCGCATGGTTTCAATCAGGATGGAAAGATGCAGCTCGCCGCGGCCGGAAACTTTGAAGCAGTCGGTCGTTTCCGTTTCCTCCACGCGCATGCTGACGTTTGTTTCCACCTCTTTGAATAGGCGGTCACGAATATTGCGGGAGGTAACGAATTTGCCCTCCTTGCCTGCGAAGGGGCTGTTGTTCACCATAAAGTTCATGGAGATCGTAGGCTCGTCAATTTTCACAAAGGGCAGGGGCTCGATGCATTCCGGATCGCAGGCCGTTTCGCCGATATTCAAATCCGTGATGCCGGATACGGCAACCAGATCGCCGAGCGACGCCTCCGGCACCTCCACGCGGCGCAACCCCTCAAATTGATATAGGCGGGAAACTTTCACGTTTTCCACCGTGCCATCCGTTTTACACAGGGCAACCTGCTGGCCGTGCTGCACCGTGCCGCGTTCTACGCGCCCGATGCCGATGCGGCCTACATAATCATCATAATCGAGGGAGGAGAAACGGATTTGCAGCGGCCCGTTTAAATCGCCCTGCGGGGGCGCAATGTTTTCGAGAATTGAATCAAGCAGCGGGCGCATATCCCCTTCGCGCGCCTCTGCGGAGAGGGAGGCGTAGCCGTCCCTTGCGGAAGCGTAGACAACGGGGAATTCGAGCTGGTCGTCATCTGCGCCGAGTTCAATGAAGAGGTCGAGCACCTCGTCGATCACTTCAAGTGGGCGCGCGCCGGGGCGGTCGACTTTATTGACGACGACGATGGCTTTTTTGTGCAGGTTGAGCGCTTTTTGCAGCACAAACCGTGTTTGTGGCATGCAGCCCTCAAAAGCGTCGACGAGCAGCAGCACGCCGTCAACCATCATCATAATGCGCTCTACCTCGCCGCCGAAATCAGCGTGGCCAGGCGTATCCACAATATTAATTTTTGTATCCTTATAATGGACGGATGTGTTTTTGGAAAGGATGGTGATGCCGCGCTCGCGCTCGAGGTCGTTTGAGTCCATCACGCGCTCCTGTACCTGCTCGTTTTGCCGGAAAATACCGCTCTGACGCAGCAGCTGATCGACCAGCGTTGTTTTGCCGTGGTCAACGTGGGCGATAATTGCTACATTCCGGACGTCGTTTCTCTGATCCAATTTTTTCACCTTCAACATTTTATGGTCGTCTATTGATAAACCAAATTTTATTGTTCAGAAAGGGAACCACTTGACCGAGGAGCACGATTCCCTAATCTTATTTATTCTATCACTTCACAGAGTGCATCGCAACGGGAAAGACGCAGAACATCAAAAAATTAAGGCTGAAAAATTGGGCATTGTGTTAGATTGCAGAAAAAGGAAGCGCGTTTTGCAGACTGCGCCTGCCTAGGGCTTTTGATGCGGTTGGAACGGCTTTTCGTCGCTCTGCACATTGACGGATATTGCACAGGCGTTTATAATAAACTGATATGGATATCAAGCGAAAACCTTGAGCGGTCTGCCGCCCCGAAAGGATTTTTGAGATATGGATGATTTCTTGAAACGCACTTGGCTGGAGATTGACCTCGACGCCATCCGCGGAAACTACCAAAAAATACGCTCCTTTGTTGCTCCGGAAGCGAAGGTGATGGCCGTTATCAAGGCGGACGCCTACGGCCACGGCGTGGAATATACGGCGCGGGAGATGAGCGGCGCTGGGGTGGATTGGTTTGCCGTATCCAATCTGGAAGAGGCAATCCAGGTGCGCCGAGCCGGGCTCGATAACCCTTTGTTGATACTTGGCTATACGCCGCCGGAATATGCGCAGCAGCTTGCGGTGAATGGAATTTCCCAGGCTGTTTTTGATGAAAATTACGGCCGTCAGCTGGCCGCCTGTGCGCAACGGGATGGCGTGCAGGTGCGCATCCATGTGAAGGTGGACACCGGGATGACTCGGATCGGCTTCCCCTACCGGGATAATGTGGAGGATGCGGGATCCGTGGATGCCATCGAAGCGGTATGTGCTCTGCCGGGGCTTTATCCGGAGGGGCTTTTTACGCACCTGTCCTGTGCGGATGAGGAAGGAGACGCAGAGGTATATACGCGGATTCAATACGATTTATTCCTGGATATAGCAGAGCGCCTCGGCAGAAGAAAGGTTTGTTTTGAGCTGCGCCACTGCTCCAATTCCGCCGCCACCGTGCATTATCCAGAGATGCACCTCGATCTAGTGCGGCCCGGCATCTTGTTCTATGGAATGATGCCGTCGCCTGAGCTGAGCGACCCGCTTTCCCTGCACCCTGCGATGGAGATGAAAACGGTGATTTCCCAGATCAAAGAGGTGCCGGCGGGCGTGCCCGTCAGCTATGGCCGCACCTTTGTGACGCCGCACGCTATGCGGCTGGCGACCGTGCCGGTCGGGTATGCGGACGGATACCCGCGCGCCTTGTCTGGCAATGCGGAAATGCTGCTTAGGGGGGGGCGCGTGCCGGTGGTCGGCCGAATCTGCATGGATCAGTGCATGCTGGATGTGAGCGCTGTTCCTGATGCGTTGGAAGGGGATACCGTAACCGTATTCGGCGGGGAAATCACCGTGGATGAGTTGGCCGCTCGGGCAAATACGATCAATTATGAAATTATCTGCGGAATCAGCAAGCGTGTGCCGCGGGTGTTCCTTCGCGCGGGTAAAGCGGAGTATATGACGGATTACATGAGCTTGCGTTGAAACGCGCAGCGGGCCGGCAGGGCTTCCGCACGGGGGAAGCCTCTTGATATGCCACCTGCGTTCTCCTTGTGTGGAGAACGGCACACGGCGATAAATGCATTACTCTGTTCAGAAAGGAATTGAAAATGGATCAGACAAACGAAACCCGGCTTGGGAGCGCGCCGCTTGGCAAGCTTCTGTTTCAGCTCGGCCTGCCCGGCGTGGCGGCTCAGGTCATCAATGTGCTCTATAATATTGTAGACCGCATCTATATCGGCAACATTCCAGGCATAGGGGATATGGCGCTGACCGGCGTGGGCGTGACCTTGCCGGTCATCATGGTGATTGCCGCTTTCAGCGCCTTTGTCGGCATGGGCGGCGCGCCGTTGGCCTCCATCCGGCTGGGCGCGCGGGATCATGAGGGGGCGGAGCGCATTTTGGGAAGCTGTATTGTTTCGCTGCTCTCCCTCTCTGTCATCCTAATGGCTGTTTTTTCGCCTTTCAGCGACCGCTTCTGTTTGCCTTTGGCGCAAGTGAAAACGTGATCGGCTATGCGCAGGATTACCTCACAATTTATCTCTTCGGTACGCTGTTCGTTCAGCTTGCATTGGGGTTGAATACCTTTATCAGTGCGCAGGGCAAGGCAAAAACGGCGATGCTTTCTGTTTTGATCGGCGCGGTGCTCAACATTGTGCTCGACCCGCTGTTTATCTTTGTGTTCCATATGGGCGTGCGCGGTGCGGCGCTGGCGACCATTCTTTCGCAGGCGGTGTCCGCGGCGTGGGTGATCAGCTTCCTGCTGGGCAAACGCACGGTAATCCCGGTGCGAAAAAAATACCTCCGCTTCGACTGGAGGATCATTGGCCAAGTAGTGGGCCTGGGTATTTCGCCCTTTATTATGCAGGCGACAGAGAGCCTTGTGACCATCACGCTCAACAGCGGCCTTCAAGCCTATGGAGGGGATCTGTATGTAGGCAGCATGACCATTTTGACGAGTGTACTCCAACTGATCGTTATGCCGATTAATGGGTTCACGCAGGGGGTACAGCCGATCATGAGCTATTGCTACGGCGCAGGGGATCATGCCCGCGTGCGGCAAACCTACCACCGGCTGTTGACGGTTACGCTCTCTTTCTCCGCAGTTGCCTGCTTGCTTGCGATTCTGCTTGCCCATCCGCTGGCCCGCTTGTTCAGCCCGAATCAGGCGCTTATCGACCTGACGGCGCGGATGATGCCGGTATTTTTGGGTGGAATCTGGATCTTTGGCGCGCAGCTTGCCTGCCAGTCCACTTTCCTGGCGCTTGGGCAGGCCAAAATATCCCTCTTTCTTGCACTGCTCAGGAAGGTGATCCTGCTTGTGCCGCTGGCGCTCGTCCTGCCGCGCTTTTTTGGCGTAACGGGGATCTATTTCTCTGAGCCGATAGCGGATTTTGTGGCCTCCTGCACAACGCTTGTAATTTTCCTGACTCGCTATAAAAAGCTGCTTCCCCTACCGAAAAAGGCGCTGGAAGAAGCAAACTGACCTTCTTTAAATTATGAATTCTGTGTATTTTCATCAAGACAGATTTTGTATATAGTAAGAACAGAAATCGTTGAGGAGGACTGTTCTATGGCAAATACACAAACTGCTGTAAAATCAAAGACCAATAAGCTGCTTTTGCTTGTGCTCAGCGCGCTTTTTGCGGCAATGATTACGGTGATGACCGCATTTTTGTTCCACATCCCGATCGGGGTCAACGGCGGCTATCTCCACTTTGGGGATGCGCTGATTTATTTGGCGGCGAGCATGCTGCCCACGCCATATGCCTGCATCGCTGCGGCGGTGGGCGCGGGGCTTGCGGATATCGTTTCCGGCGCGCCGATCTGGGCGCCGTTTACGCTTGTGATCAAAGCGTGCATCGCGCTGCTTTTTACCGCTAAAAAAGAAAAGCTGCTCAATAAACGCAATGCGCTCGCCCTGCTGGGCGCATGGCCGATCACCTGTGCGGGATACTATATTGCGGAGGCGATCATTACGGGCAACTGGATTGTTCCTGCGGCGGGCATCCCGGCCAATACGATCCAGGCTGCGGGCAGCGCAGTGCTGTTTGTGCTCATTGCGCTCGCGTTAGATAAAATGCGCTTTAAAAGCCGCCTGAAACTGTCCTGAATTCCTTTCAATGCTTCCGGCGGCAGGCGCTTAATGAGATAGAATAAGCTGATCAATCATAAGAGAAGAGGTCTGATGAATTATGCTGGAAGAACTTACGGAACAGGCAAAGCTGGCGGTAGAGCAGGTGCTCGACGCGGCGAAGCTGGAGCGCGGCGGGCTGTTCGTTGTGGGCTGCTCGTCAAGCGAGGTGTGCGGCAGTAAAATTGGAACAAATTCAAGCCTCGAAACGGCGCAGGCTGTTTTGGCCGGCATCTACCCCGTGCTGAAGGAACGGGGGATCTATTTAGCGGCACAGTGCTGCGAGCATCTTAACCGCGCGATTATTATCGAACGGGAAGCAGCGCAGAAATTTGGCTACGAGGAGGTCAATGTTGTGCCCCAGCCGAAGGCGGGCGGCTCGTTTGCAACCACGGCATACGCAACGTTTGCACAGCCTGTGGCAGTGGAAGAGGTGCACGCGGATGCGGGGATGGATATTGGCGGCACACTCATTGGCATGCATCTCAAGCGGGTGGCGGTTCCCGTCCGCATTGCAGTCAAACAAATTGGGGAGGCGAACCTGCTTTGTGCACGGACGAGGCCAAAATTTATCGGCGGCGTGCGGGCACACTATGATGAAAGCAAACTATGAGCCTGCTTATTGGACGAGGGGCGCGGTGCAGAGGGATGCACCGCGCCCTTGTATTTTAAAAAAGCATGTGTTATACTCAGTTCTATAATTTTGCGATTTAAAGCGGAGAAGGAGCGGCGGAGGATGGAACAGATGCGCATCGGGATCGTCGGATTGGGGCTGATCGGCGGCTCTATGGCAAAGGCGATCAAGGCATATACAGGGCATACTGTGATCGGCTATGAAATTGACGGCGAAACGCTTTGCCGCGCGCAAGCGGAAGGCACGGTCGATTTTGCGGGAAACGACCAGCTGCTCACAACGCTTGATCTATTGCTGATCGCCCTCTACCCGGGGCAGACGGTGGAATTTGTCCGCACGAAGGCAGATCGAATGCGGCCAGGCTGCATCGTGATCGACCTGTGCGGCGTGAAGGGATATGTGTGTAACCTTCTAGGGCCATTTTGTGCGGAGCGGGGGATCGTTTTGATCGGTGGGCATCCGATGGCCGGGCGGGAATTTTCCGGCTATGGAGCGGCGCAGGCCAAGCTGTTTCAGGGCGCGAGCATGCTGCTCGTGCCGACCGAGGCAGGGAGCATACAGCAGGCGGAAGCGGTCAAACCGTTTTTTCTCTCTCTGGGGTTTGAGAAGATTGTGGTTACAACCGCGGAAAATCACGACCGGATGATCGCCTTTACCTCACAGCTCGCACATGTGGTATCCAACGCCTATGTCAAAAGCCCGGAGGCGGAAAAGCACGATGGCTACAGCGCGGGCAGCTATAAGGATCTGACACGCGTGGCGCGCCTGAACGAGGAGATGTGGTCGGAGCTGTTTCTCTGCAACCGGGAGGCGCTGCTCGGCGAGCTCGACTGTATCGTTGGGCACCTGCTGGAGTATCGGGAGGCGTTGGAAATGAAAGACCGTGAGACGCTCAAACGGCTGTTAAAAGAAGGGAGTGACCGGAAAAAGCGGATCGACCGGGCGGGGGAGTAAAAACCGAATTGGCGGGCTTGGGGCAATCCCTATGCAATCAACTCAACTATGTTCCAACAAGTGCAGGCCTCTGAAAAGCGGAAGCGGCATGACCTTAGGGCAAATCTGCCCTGTGGCCATGCCGCTTTTAGGTGTGGATAGGCCTGCCCCCCCCCAGCGGGCCTCCAAAGAGAATGGGCACGTGTGCAAAGGTGCAAAGGCGTTCCTCTTACGCGCTCTTTTTCTTGCGGGCGAAGAGGATCACGGCGCCGGCTGCTGCGGCCAGTGCAGCGCATGCAGCAAGGGATGGGCCCTCGCCCGTGCCGGGGTTGACGGCGGTTTCCGCCGTGGTGCTCTCAGCGGGCTTCTCCGTAATGGGCTGGGTTGCCGCGGGTTTCGTCGTATCAGGCGCTGTTGTGGTGGGCTTGGTTGTGGCAGGGGCGGTTGTAGGCGCTTTGATGGAAACGCTGGCGTTTTCCGTCTTGACCGTATCCATCAGGTCGGTTTCCGTGCCATCCGGCGTGTAGGCCACAAGCTCCCTCATCTCCAGCTTCAGCGGGATACTGCCGGAATCGTTCAGGATTTTGAAGGTGATCTGCCCGATCGTTGCCTTCTCCTGAAGGGTTCCACTGACCATAAAGGCAATGGAAACCTTGCCGGGCACGGCTTTGCCGTTTTCCTGATAGAGCCCGCCCTCCGCAAGGCCGCCGAACGCGCCGGCCTTGAAGGAGACGAATTCGAGCTTTGCGGGATCGTAGTTGACAATCATGCTGCCGTTGCCGGCGTTGGATTTTTCGCTGATGGTAACGTCTACCGTTACCGTCTGGCCCGGCTGCCCGCTGACGGAGGAGAGCGCTACGGTGACGGGCTCCGCCGCAAAGGCGGCGGGCAAAAGCATGGTGAGAGCGAGCACGGCGCAGAGCAGCGATGCCAGCCGTTTTGAGATTTTTTTCATGGGGTGAACCTTCCTTTCCGTTCGTTTTTAAAATTGATCGAGCTTCGCCGCGACGCGAAGGATTTTGCGCGCGTCGGAGGTATCCGCCTTGCCGTTTTTGTTCACATCGGCGGCAAGTATCTGCTGGGGCGTAAGGGCCTCCAGCTTGGCCGCGCCGCGCAGGGCGAGGCGCGCGTCGGTGGTGTTCACCTTGCCGTCGAGGTTCACGTCGCCGAGGGTGAAGCTTTCCGCGCCAATCGGCGCTTTGATCATCACGGCGACATCCATGCCGACGCCATTGAAGTTATAAGCCCAGATTGAACCGTCGCTGCGCGTCATAACATAGGCATAAGTGTAGCTATCCTCGTTAAAGCCGACATTTCTCTTCTTCCGATATGCTTCGACATCATTTAAAATCGGGGACGGGGTATCCTGCTCTGTCAACCACAGGGTTTTATCAGCATCCAGCGCGGAAGCCTCTTTGGTATTGGTTTCGAAATCGTAGGAATACCCATCTGCTGTCCGGAATCCGTAAATTTGATTCTCAGTCCCTTCCCAGCTGTCAAAGCCCTCGGCGATCTTTTGGCAGTCTGAGGGGTTGTTCTCTCGAATTTTCCACACGGCTCCGGATTCGTCCACCACAAAATAAAAGTAAGCGTAATTCCACCGATCGTACTCCTCATTATAAGAATCTTGAACGGAATCCTCAACGATATCTATCGCTCCGAAATCGGCAATCTGTTCGTTGCTGTAACGGTTCCATGTGGTATTGTCATTTTTTACATAAAACTGATCGTCGATAATTGCCTTGATATTCTGATTCTCTTGATGCCAGCTAAATCCTTCCTCACCGTCTTTCCAACTCCACTCCCAACGCGTTCCATCTGTTTTCAAAAAGGTGCTGCCGGTGTCGGAGATGTCTGCGACGTTATCTGCCACTTTCTCTCGCGCAGGCTCCTCGACACCTTCCTCCCAGCGCCAATTCCAAAGCGTGCCATCCTGCTCCAAAATACTGATCTGATCGACGTATATAGATGTTCCCACGTAAGCATAGTCCTTTGCCTGGTCGGAGAGCTTGATCTCATCCGCCTCGTTTATATAATAAAGCTCCCCGTTGGGATAGAGCGCGGCCACACCGTCATTTCCCCCGCTCAAAATATTCGGGTTTGAATTCGGATAATCCTCACTGGCAGTATAGTGCTTCAGGACAGCCCAATCCCCTAATTCCGGAATATTGTTAGAAACCTGCTCCACAGGTGCTGGCGTGTCGAAGCCCTCCGGCTTTGTGCCCTCCGCCGTCGTCACGGCGAGCGCAATCGTGATGCTGCTCAGCAGCATGGAAAATTC